>Ga0154627_130_pt5 | contig 24980 bp, 16 predicted proteins | sample Rifle2008BG13ft_FD_116056 | JGI IMG/M metagenome (GOLD analysis project Ga0154627, IMG submission 116056) | Candidatus Buchananbacteria bacterium RBG_13_39_9
CCGACAAAAAAACGAAATAGCGCCCACAACGGCGCGTTTCAACAAGGGCAGGAACTCACAAGGTTTCTGCCCTCCTACACAAAATCACAAAGCAATTTGCGGTTTTATGCAGGAGAAAAAAATTTCTTTCTTAACTGAGAGAAAGCAGCTGAGAAGCTGCGTTTATAAACCAATCCGGCGAAAAAGGACGGAGCGAAAAAAATTCCGACCTTTTAAAAATGAAAGGAGAGACCGGTGAGACATAAGGCATTTTCTTAACGCCGCTTAGTTTCGCAACCACGCGAAAAATTCGACTCCTAGTTTTTTGTCCCCGTTTTGAGCGAAAGTCAAAATGGCGAGCCCAGGAGAAGCAGATCTCCCAGAGGGAAAGACCCTCACTGATTGTTCTAATATAATATAAAAAAAGGGCTAGACCAACTGGTTTGGCCCACCAAAACAAGTTCAGAATAAATTTGTGAACTTATTTTGGGAGGTATTTCTTATAATATAAACCCAAGTTTGAAAATTTCAAAAGAAAGGAGTTAGGAATGTTCCTCTGGTCTGATTGGTTTGGCTAGATGCAGAAATAGAGGTTCCCGGGACCTGTGATCCTCGGGCTCTGATTTTGCAGAGAGGTATAAGCGCTGTGCATTGAAAATTGCGCAGCAATTATTAAAGTCCGCCCAACGGACGTTCGGGCGGCACCTCGAACCCGCGCCAAGGCACACTACAAAAGTGCCCAAGGAGGAAAAATTGCTTAAACTCACAATTTAGGGGTTCATAACACAGTTTACCCCACTGCCTTAGCCTATGCTATGGAAAACTGAGTCGTCACCGACGATAACATTTTCGACACGGCGCCGGCCCCGCACCAGACGGTACAGGGCCGGCGCACCATGCAAATGCGCTACCAGTCTTGGCCCAAGATAAATCTCGGCACAGGACGTAGACGCAACCGCAAAAGGTAGTTGTTCCTGCGGCGGCGGCACAAAGGCGTCCCAATATGGGAGAGCCACATTAGCTGCCGCCGCAACCCAAAAGCGTTGTCTGTCCTGGCCCAAGACAAAGATCGGCTTGGACGTAGGCGCACTGCAAAAAGGGAAAGGTATTTGATGTTATTGTTCAACCCCATGCACCGGAATTACCGCCACGTTAAGGCCGTGGGACAATGGTGTCTAGTGCCAACATTGAATTCACCGAAACCCGCGCCCCGGCACCGCACCCCGAATCCAAAAAATGGGGCAAGCAATAAGCCGCCGGCGCAATACGGAATTCGCGCCGCCAGTCCGAGCCCAAGATAAATCTCGGTTCGGACGCGGGCGTAAAAATCCGGAAAAATTCTGCGAAAAAAGCGAAAAGAGGAGGAACCCTCATATGAAACGGAACAAGGACAGCCCGGTACGGAAACCGTACCCTTATTTGAGCTTATGACCACCGGCGCGGCCGACGAGCTTCCAGTGATCCAGCCATAGTGGTTGAAATCAGAGCTGGAAGCCGACATCAACCACTGCGCCAGGCGCACCCTGGACGGAGCTTCCGCCCAAGTGTGATGAGCGCATACAAACCATAAAATTAAAAATTGACCCTGGATCAACGGATCCAGGGTCTATTAATTTAAAAAATCCCCCGCAGCGCGGGAGATTTTATTATTATACAATTTCTTTATTTACCTTTAAGCGCATCTTTTAATGCTTTGCCTGATTTGAATTTTGGGATGACTACTTCCGGGATATCAATTTTCTCATTGGGCTTTTGCGGGTTAACGCCTTTGCGCGCATGTCTGATCTTGGCAGAAAAAGTGCCAAAGCCGGTCAGCACTACCTCTTCCTTTTTCTTCAAACTGTCAGTTATCAGCATAAGCACATTTTCCAAAATCTCCTCGGCTTGTTTTTTAGTTAAGTTTGACTTTGAGGCCAGGGCCTCGATGAGAGCAGCTTTGTTCATATGGGTGGATTAGATTAGTTTTTAATATAATTATTTTGGTTGGTTGATAGATTCGGTTTGAGTAATGATTGACGACTTTCACTACAAAAATACAAATTTTATACAAATGTTGCAAAAAGTAAAGTATTTTACGCGCTTTGGTTTGAAATTATTGCTTTAATATTATTATTCAAACCATCTCCCCAAAGCGCTGCTTCAATAGGCGAGTTTGTAGAATTTGTAAATAAATTTGTAATTTTGTAGGTGCTAGACCTCAACTTCAGTATTTACTCTTTCAATCTTGATGGCTTTTTGGGTCTTAGGGTTTATTTCCAGATAAACGCCATTGATTTGGCAAAGCCCTTCTTCTGGAATTTCAGCCGCTTCATTGATTTGCGTTAAGAAATTATTTATAATAGTTTTTCTATCTAAGCCAATCACAGAGTTTTTCGCACCAATAAAGCCAATATCACTGAGATAAGCCGTGCCATTGTCTAATATTTTGTCATCAGCTGTCTGCACATGGGTGTGACTGCCGATTAAAGCAGAGATTTTACCATCCAGATAAAAACCCATGGCGACTTTTTCACTGGTGGCTTCAGCATGTAAATCTACAATTATGCCGGCTAACTTCTCTTTCTTGTATTTTTCTAAAATCGCCTCAATAGTTCTAAAGGGATCATCAAAATCTTCACGGAAAAAGACCCTACCTATTAAGTTTACCACAAGCAGGTTATTTAGGCCAATTTTAACAATTTTTTCGCCATAGCCAGGAGTACCTGGCGGATAATTGGCCGGTCTGATTAAAGGTGAGTTTTTTTTGTTTAAAATTGACCAGGCTTCGCTTTTATCCCAGACATGATTGCCCGAAGTAAATAAATCAATACCGATTTCCTGCATTTCCTTGATTGTTCTTTCAGAAACGCCCCGGCCATGAGATAAATTTTCAGCATTGGCTAAAATCAAATCCGGCTGATATTGTTCTTGCAAATCAGGCATGATTTTTTTTATGCCCAAGCGGCCGATTTTGGCAAAAATATCGCCAAAAAATAAGATTTTGATGGGAGTCATATGATTAGTTTTGAGTGTGAGTATTGGGTAATGAGTTTTTTGATGAAAATATTATGAATAAAATCCCTCGGATCTCATTACTAATTACCCATTACTTAGCGGGCATATTCAGTTATTCTCATTTCGCGAATAACATTAACTTTGATTTCCCCCGGATATTTGAGTTCTTCTTCGATTTTATGAGCAATGTTTTGCGCTAATTTGGCGGCTTCTAAATCATCAATTTGTTCTGGGACCACGAAGACACGAACTTCACGGCCTGCCTGGATAGCATAAGATTTTTGCACACCGGCAAAAGCATTGGCCACGTTTTCCAGCTCCTCTAATCTTTGCAGGTATCTTTCATATGTATCTTTGCGGGCACCTGGTCTGGCGCCAGAAATAGCATCAGCTACTTTGACGATAATGCCTTCCAATGTCTTAGGATTATCTTCATGATGAGCAATGCACATGTAGGCAATATCTTCAGGCATATTGAATTTTTTCATGATGTCATAGCCAATTTCCGGATGTCCGCCTTTGACTTCATGATCAACGGCTTTACCAATATCATGGAAAAGGCCGCCTTTTTTACAGATAGTAACATCAGCTTTTAATTCTTCAGCTAAAAGGCCGGCTAAATGCGCTACTTCCAAAGAATGCAGAAGTACATTGTGGCCATAGCTGGTCCTAAATTTCAATCTGCCTAAAATTTGCACCAGTTTGGGATCAATGCCAGTAATGCCCATTTCATACAAAGCGTCTTCACCCGCTTTTTTTATTTCTAAAGCAATTTCTTTTTTAGCATTTTCAATGGCTTCCTCAATTCTGCCCGGATGAATACGGCCGTCAGAAATCAAAGAATCAAGCGCGCGTTTTGCGACATGTCGTCTGATTGGCGAAAACCCTGAGATTGTAATGGCCATGGGCGTATCATCAACCACTATTTCCACACCGGTTAATTGTTCTATTGCCCTGATATTTCTGCCTTCACGTCCTATAATTCTGCCCTTCATTTCATCACTAGGTAAATCAACAGTAGTAGTAGCAATTTCCTGGGCGTGGGAAGTTGAGCATCTTTGAATAGAGAGTGAAAGAATTTCCTTGGCTTTTTTATCAATTTCGTCCTGGCCTTCATTTTGGATTTTACGCAATCGAGCCAGAATATCATCTTTGGCAATCCTTTCGGTATTTTCTAAAAGTACTTCTTTCGCCTGGTCTTTGGTCATTTTGGCAATTTTTTCCAGTTTTTGCAGTTGTTCATCCCTGATTCTATTTATTTTTTCTTTAACTTCTTCAATTTCCTTGGCACGATCTAAAAGTTTTTGCTGTTTATTTTCCAAGTCCAGCAATTTTTGGTCAAAAATACTTTCTCTTTTTTCCAATCTTTGCTGCAAATGTAATAATTCGCCTCTCCTTTGCTGTTCTTCTCTTTTCGCATCATCTATAATTTTTATGGCCTTGTCTTTGGCCTGGAGCAAATATTCTTTTTGTTTGTTTTTGGCTTCATTAATTAAATGTTCGGCTTTGGCTTCAGCCCCTTCAATTTCTCTTTTGGCAATGTATTTTCTGACAAAATAGCCAATTGCAAAACCGCCTAGTATAGCTATGGCTGAAATAACAAAATTTAAGGTATCCATAAATTTTTCCTATTGAAAATAGAGAGGCGGATTTTTTAAAAGGACATTAAGAGAGTTCAATTTTTAATGATTGAACTGCTTGACTCGGAGAGTTTAAATTTTGGGTATGTGAGTTCATTTTTAAAATTTGATTGCCTGTCTTAATCATTAACGTTGGTAGTGAGAAATCCTAATCTCTATTTTTTATTTATTAGTGATTTTAGTTTAGCATGGTTTCTTTTTTTTAGCAAGTTTCAGTATTTTTAATTGACTTTTTCGCATTTAAAATGTATATTTAATAGAGAAAAAGGATGTAATGTCCTTCGTTTTTTAATCAAATAATAAAAACGTTATTACATGAATGTTTCTGAGTTAGCGAGAAAAATTAAGGTGACTTCCAGTGAGCTCTTAGCTGTTTTGCCGGAGCTGGGTTTTGATATTGGCAAAAGAGCAATTAAGGTTGATGAAAAAGTGGCTCAAAAAATTTTAGCAGTCAGCCAGCAGATCAAAGAGAAAATTGAAGCAGAAAAAAAGGCCAAACTTGAAGAATTGGAAAAATTAAACAAGCCGGCAGAGATAATTGAAGTCCAAGAAATTAAAATTCCGGCTGTTATAACAGTTAGAGATTTTGCCGGCGTTATTAATAGGCCGGTGAATGAAGTGATAAAAACATTAATGAAAAATGGCGTTTTAGCGGCTTTAAATGAAAAGATAGATTATGATACAGCGCAGATTATTGCTGATGAATTTGGTTTAAAGATATTACCGGCAGAAGAGGAATTCCAGTATATTTCCTCAGAAAGGGTTAAAGAGGTTTTAGAAAAAGAAGCTAAAAAAGACCTTAGATCCAGACCGCCAGTTATAGTTGTGATGGGTCATGTTGACCATGGTAAAACAAAATTACTGGATACAATCAGAAAAACCAATGTAATTGAGGGTGAAGCAGGAGGGATTACCCAGCATATTGGCGCTTACCAAGTTAAGAAGAAAAATAAATTATTAACTTTTATTGACACTCCTGGCCATGAAGCCTTTACTGCCATGCGTTCACGTGGCGCCAAAATAGCTGATTTGGCCATTTTAGTGGTAGCTGCCAATGATAGCGTTAAACCACAAACAGTTGAGGCCATTAAAATTATTCAGCAGGCCAAAATACCTTTTATTGTAGCCATTAATAAAATTGATTTGCCTGAGGCCGATTTGGAAAAAGTAAAAAAAGATTTAAGCTCCTTAAATTTAATACCCGAGGACTGGGGCGGCAAAACAATCTGTGTGCCGATTTCAGCCAAACAAAATATGGGCATTGATGAACTTTTGGAAACGATTTTATTAGTCAGTGAAATGGAAAAAGATAAAATCGTCGCCAATCCTAATAAAGAAGCAATCGGCACGATTATTGAATCGCATATTGATAAGGGAGAAGGGCCGGTGGCTACTGTTTTAATTCAAAATGGCACTTTAAATTTAGGCGATAATTTATGCATTGATAATGTTTATTTCGGCAAAGCCCGCGCTTTAAAAGATTATACTAACCAGGACATAAAGCAAGCCGGTCCATCAAATCCCGTTAAAATAATCGGCTTAAAATACCCGCCTAAGGTTGGTGATATCATGGAAGTAACTTGCGAATTGGAAAGAAAGCATAAAAAAGCCAAAACCCATGATATCTTGAAAGGGAAATCATTTATAAGTAAAACAATTAAAAAAGCAGCAGAAGAAGAAGAGGAGGGGGTCAAGAAATTCAACATAATTTTACGGGCTGATGTTTTGGGTTCACTGGAAGTTATTACTGAATCAATTGAAAAAATTGATTCCCCTGAAGTTAAGGCCGAAATTATTGGCAAGGGCTTGGGTAGTATTAATGAAAATGATGTTGATTTAGCAGCATCCAGCGATGCTTTAATTTTAGGCTTTCATGTCAAAGCTGCTCCCAATGTTTTGGATTTGGCCCGGGAAAAAAATGTGGAGATAAAATATTATAATGTAATCTATAAATTATTAGATGACGTTAAAGAACACCTTTCAGCTTTGCTATCTCCGGAGATTGTAAAAAAAGAAGTCGGAAAGGCCGAGGTCTTGGCAATTTTTAAAACCGAAGAGAAAACTATGATTATTGGAGTTAAGGTAATGCAAGGTAAAATCACCAAGGGCTTACAGGCAGAAATTTATCATGCTAAAAAATTAACTGGCCAGACAGAAGTGCTGGAAGTTCAGATCGGTAAAGAAAAAGTCAGCGATGCTGTTTCTGGTCAGGAATGCGGCTTAAAAATAAAAGGCAGTCTGGAAATAAAAGCCAATGATATTATACAATTTTATCAAGAAGAAAAAATTATTAAAAAGATATAAAATATATGGCAGACATAAAATTAACTTCAGCGAATTTTGAAGAGGAAGTTTTAAAAAGTAATGTCCCTATTTTGGTAGATTTTTGGGCAGAATGGTGTGGCCCTTGTAAGATGATGGTTCCAATTTTAGAGCAATTAGCCAAGGATATGGAGGGTAGGCCAGTTAAAATTGCCAAATGTAATGTGGATGAAAATCAGGATCTGGCCCAAAAGTACGAGATCATGTCTATCCCGGCTTTTAAGATTTTTAAAAACGGGCAGATGGTTGATGAATGGGTGGGTGCCCAGACCTTGGAAAGTTTAAAATCCAAGTTAGAAAAGATAATTTAATTGAATAACGGAACCATTAAAATTATTCACGAAAATTCACGAAATAAGTAAGAGCCTCAATTTTAGTGTTGTTTAGTGAAAATTTTTCGTGGTTCAGATAATTTTATAAACCTATGGCAGAACAATACGACTTAATAATCATTGGTGGTGGCCCAGCAGGTTTAACTGCTGGTGTTTATGCTTCTCGCCGTAATTTAAAAACCTTAATCATTACCAAAAATATTGGCGGCCAAGCAGGTAGCGCCAGTTGGGTGGAAAATTATCCTGGTTTTGACAAGGTTAATGGCTTTGAATTAATGCGAAAATTTCAAAAACAGGCGGAAAATTTTGGCACGGAGTTTAAATATGAAGAAATTGCCAAAGTGGAAAAAACAAATAAGCATTTTTTAGTTAAAACTGTGACAGGCAATGAATATCAGTCCTTAGCTTTAATTTTAGCCTTTGGCAAAACCCCGAGTAATTTGGAAGTGCCGGGTGAAAAAGAATTTACTGGCAAGGGCGTGGCTTATTGCGCGACTTGTGATGGCCCACTTTTTAAAAATAAAATCGTGGCTGTAGTGGGTGGCGGAAATTCTGCTTTGGAATCAGCAGATTATTTAGCGCAAATTGCCCAAAAAGTTTTTTTAATTCACCGTCGCAATGAATTTCGGGGAGAGGAGCTATTAGTTGAGAGAATTAAAAGCCATCCTAATATTGAATTAAAATTAAATAAAGTTGTAACTGAAATTAAGGGCGATAAATTTGTTAAGTCAGTAATTTTAGAAGAGGTGAATAGTAAAGTCAAAGAGGAATTAAAACTAGACGGAATCTTTATTGAAATTGGGTATATGGTAGATGCCAGCGCCATTAAGGATCTAGTCAAATTAAATGAGAAAAATGAAATTATAATTGATGAACAGTGTCAGGCTAGCTTGGAAGGTGTTTTTGCAGCCGGTGATGTGACTAATATTAAATTTAAACAAATTGTAATCTCCGCATCCGAAGGTGCCAAGTCAGCTTTGACAGCATATAAATATATCCAAGATATTAAAGGTACCAAAGAAGCAATTTTTGACTGGGGGAAAAAATAGGTTTTTAAGTTTAAATTGGGCAATTGACTTTGTCTTTTTTGTTCGCCTTCGCTCCGTGCTGCGGAGCTACGGCGAATTTCGCTCCAAAAATGACAGAAAGTTATAAAAGGTATTGGATAAAACGCTTCATTTTTTGCTGGAAATTTGGTAAAATAATAATACCTACAAAACTACGAATTAGGTTACAAATCATACAAAATTATTTTTGGAAGTGGCGCTTTGGTGAGTGGTTTAAGAAACATCTCCCAGGCAAAATTTTGCCCCAAAGCGCTGATAATACATAACTTTTCGTAACATTTGTAGAAGATTTGTAATTTTGTAGGTGCTATGCGTTTTTAACCAATCTAACCATGGACGAGCAAACCAAAGATTTCATCAACAAGGATTTTATCTATGCTATTGTCGGCGCGACAGCCAATAAAAATAAATATGGCTATAAGATTTTGGTTGATTTAAAAAATAAAGGCTTTAAGGTTGTACCAGTAAATCCTAAATATGAAGAAATAGCCGGATTGTCCTGTTCACCAGATTTGATTTCTATGGAAGAAAGGCCAGATGTAGTAGTTTTAATAGTCGGGCAAGAAAATGCTCCGGAAATTGTTAAGGAATGCATTAAGTTAAATTTAAATAAACTATGGTTTCAGCCAGGTTCAGAATTCCACCAAGCAGTGCAAATAGCCAAAAGCGCAGGTTTTAAAATTATGGTGGGTAAATGTATAATGGTGGAGACAGAAAATATAATATAACCATGAACCACGCAGGGTTCATGGTTTTTTAGCCTTGGCACGTCGCTCGCGAGCGACGTGCCTTGACATTTTTAGAAAATTTGCTATGGTAAAATGAAGTCCATTTAATACAAGGAGGTACACATGCAACTGCCTTATGTCGAAGATGGCAATCTACACATTGAAAATGCCTGTTTTCCTTTAAAAAATTTTAGCTATGATGCAATGTTGGAATTAATTCCACCCGAGAAAAAAGTGAAAGTCAGCATTGATCACAGAATAAATCGGGTTGAATTTGCCTTTCCCAATTCTTCAGGCAGAATTGAGGCCATATTTCTGTTTGACAGCATGCAGGTTGTCAAAGGTACCTATGTATTTGGCAGTTTGCTATTTACTGAAATGCATTTTCAACTTTACCAGCAAGTTCACTTGGACGCATTGATGGAGGATTATGGCCAAGTTCAATTGATAGAATGTGATGATATTCAGCTTGCAGCTTTCAACAGCTATTACCTTGCTGAAATAGACAAGGGCTTAGTCAAATGTTTATGGTTCATCAATCCTGTAGTCATAAAGATCAGTGATGATCCATTTTACACAGCATTACGTGAAATTTTTGAATAAGCGTACAAAATAAACCCCACCATATTGGCGGGGTTTTAAAGTTGAAATTTTTTTAGTTTTAGCGTAATTCTGTTTGGTACTTTTTGACAACAAAAAGTACCACAAAAATTGCTGGGGGCCTCAATGCGCTAGTGCTAATGGTTTGTTTGGTGTATTGATTACGGCGTTTAGTTCGGCCCCCAGACCCCATGGCGGGCTTTGTTATGTTCGAAGCTTTAAATTTAAAGTTTGAAAAATTTTTAATTTTGTACAAACAACAATTGACAAAATGGTTTTAATTTGTAATAATGAATTATTAAAACCTGGCGTTTAGCCAGGTGAAAAGCTGGCGAGCATACGCAGAAGGAGGGAACCGTCCATGAAAGAACATGGAACCGTCCCGAAAAAAGTGGATACGACAAGACAAGCAATGGAATTTGGAGCCGCTTTGCTTAAGCAGGCGCCACATCTGACATCCGAGGAAATGCAGTACTGGATTAAAAATCAAGGCTTACTGCAGGATGCCTTGGCCAAGGCGCTCGTTATTCCAGATCCGCTCAGAGAATGGGTGCGTTTTTACCATGACATTTTCGGCATCAATGCAGATTATTTTTCGGATTTGGCTCTGCCAAAAAAGCAGGTCGGATTTAACTGGCTTATTGTCATGCATCGAGGATTCACTGAGCAGATTCTCATAGAAGCATGCAAAAAACGTTTTAAGGTTCAATGCAGCATCAAAGATAAAGATTTGATCGCTATCAAGTCCACGCGTACCAATAACAAAACCTATGCGTTCTGGGTCCGCGATCGCATTGAGGCTGACGATGAAAACAAAAACAAATCAGCCAATGATTGCGAAAAGGAAGGCATCAATGGAATCACTCTTCCCGAACGACTGCTTCTTGAACTGTGGTACCACTGGAAAACAGGCAAACATCTGGATATTGAGAACTACACACTCTGTTCGGGCTCGCGCATTCCTGCTGGCCATGTACCGCGCGTCACTTGGCATGCTGTCGAGTTGGAAGTCCGCTACGACGGCTATCTAGACAGCCGAAGTGGTAATTACCGCGCCCGTGCCGTAGTTTCGTAAACTTGTAATTTTGTATTCTTGTACCCTTACCCCCGTGTTTTCATAAGGAAGCGCGGGGTTTTAAATTTGAAAAATTTTTAATTTTAGCGTAAAATTTTGAATATAATGCGAATGATGCGAATTTCGTGCTAATCTACGAATTTAGATTAATTCTTTATAGTAATATTCGTGGATTCGCATTATTCGTAGATTCGGATTATTTTTTATCGTGTTAGAAAATAAATCATTAAATATAAATATGAGCCAATACAACCCACAAGAAATCGAGCCCAAGTGGCAAAAATACTGGGAGGACAAGGAATTAAACAAGGCTAGTGATTTTTCCAAAAAACCCAAGTTTTATTGTTTAATTGAATTTCCTTATCCATCTGGCGAGGGTTTGCATGTGGGCCATCCGCGACCTTATACGGCTTTGGATATTTTGGCGCGCAAAAAAAGAATGCAGGGCTTTAATGTTATGTATCCGATTGGCTGGGATGCTTTTGGCTTACCCACTGAAAATTATGCGATTAAAACAGGTCAGCATCCTAAATTTATAACTGAAAAAAACATTATAAATATTAAGCGCCAGATGAAAATGATCGGTCTTTCTTTTGACTGGTCGCGGGAAGTTAATACTACTGATCCCAAATATTATAAATGGACCCAGTGGATTTTTTTACAATTATTCCATAAAAATTTGGCGTATAAAGCTAAGATGGATGTGAACTGGTGCACTAAATGTAATGTTGGTTTGGCTAACGAAGAAGTAGTTAATAATCTTTGCGAAAGATGTGGAGGCGAAGTTTATCGCCGTGAAAGGGAACAGTGGATGCTGAAAATTACTGACTATGCTGACAGTTTATTGGCTGATTTGGATTCAGTTGATTATCTGGAAAAAATAAAAAAACAGCAAAGCGACTGGATTGGCAAATCTTATGGCGCCCAGGTTGTTTTCAAAGTTAAAAGCAAAACAATGTTACCTAAGGAACATTTATTTGATTTGCCAGTTTATACAACCAGGCCAGATACTCTTTTTGGCTGTACTTATATGGTAGTGGCGCCTGAGCATGAATTAATTGATAAATATAAAGACCAGATTGATAATATTAATGACGTGCTTGATTATCGAGAGCAAGCAAAACACAAGACAGAATTAGAAAGAACTAATTTGGAAAAAGCTAAAACTGGGATTGAATTGCACGGCTTGAAAGCAATTAACCCAGTTAATGGCGAGGAAATCCCAATTTTTAGTGCTGATTATGTTTTAGCTACTTATGGCACAGGCGCTGTGATGGCTGTCCCTGCTCATGACCAGAGAGATTATGAATTTGCTAAAAAATTTGATCTGCCAATAAAAGAAGTTGTTTTGGGTGGCAATATTAAAAAAGAAGCCTGGATAGGTGAAGGCGCATTAGTTAATTCTGATTTTATTAATGGTTTAAATGTGGCTCAGGCAACGGCCAAAATAATTGCCTGGCTAGAAAAAAAAGGTTTTGGTTTTCAGACAACAAATTATCATTTGCGTGACTGGATTTTTTCCCGCCAGCGCTATTGGGGTGAGCCTATTCCAATTATAATTTGTCCAAAGTGCGGATATGTGCCAGTTACGGAAAAAGATTTACCCGTTGTTTTGCCTGAAGTAGAAAATTATCAGACAACAGAAAATGGCGATTCGCCTTTAGCTTTAATTGAGGACTGGGTTAATGTAGAATGTCCAAAATGCGGAGGCGAGGCAAAGCGGGAAACTGATACCATGCCGCAATGGGCTGGTTCATCCTGGTATTTTTTAAGGTATTGCGATCCCCAAAATGATAAAACTTTGGCTGACAAAAAGAAATTAAAATATTGGACGCCAGTTGATTGGTACAATGGTGGCATGGAACATACGACTTTGCATCTTTTGTATTCCCGGTTTTGGCATAAATTTTTATATGACATTGGCATGGTGCCAACTTCCGAACCTTATGCTAAAAGAACTTCGCACGGTTTAATTTTAGGCGAAGACAATGAAAAAATGTCCAAGTCGCGCGGCAATGTGGTAAATCCTGATGATGTGGTCAAAGAATATGGCGCCGACACTTTTCGGGTTTATGAAATGTTTATGGGTCCATTTGACCAGCCAACACCATGGAGTACGCAGGGAGTAGTCGGTATTAAACGTTTTATGGATAAAGTTTGGGCAATTGGCAATAATTTGGATAATAAAAAAAGAGGGAGTGACGATGATTTGGTGCGCTTGACTCATAAGACAATTAAACAGGTGGCTGAACAAATTGAAACTTTAGATTTAAATACTTGCATTTCAGCTATGATGATTTTGATTAATAAATTTCAGGAAGAAGGCTGTAATCAGGAAATTTTTGCCAAGTTTTTAAAAATTTTATCGCCATTTGCACCGCATGTCTGCGAAGAACTCTGGGCTAATTTGGGGAATAAAAAATCAATCTTTTTGGAAAAATGGCCAGAATATAATCCAGAATTGGCGAAAGATGCGATTAAAGAAGTGCCAGTGCAAATCAATGGCAAAGTGCGTTGCAGAATTTTAGTGACTGAAGATATGGCAGAAGAGGAAGTTAAGAAACTAGCCCAGCAAGACGAAAATGTTAAAAAGTGGCTGGCTGGCCAAGAAATAAAAAAGATCATTTACCTCCCAGGAAAAATTATTAATCTTGTGGTATAATTGAGAGAGAGTTTCATACTCTCTCTTTTTTAAAATAAAATTTTTATATGGCAAAAGTTTTTTTTAGCCGGGCTTTAAAAGTGTTATTAGTGACAAACGGAATAATTCTTTTTTCTTCAGCCATGATGGGGCCGATTTATGCTTTGTTTGTGGCTAAAATAGGTGGTGACTTATTAGATGCCAGCTTAACCGCTGGAATTTTTGCGCTGGCGGCTGGGATTACAACTTTTATCTCAGGACGTTACGCTGATAAAATCAAGGAAAATGAATTAATTATTGTTATGGGCTATTGTTTAATTGCTTTTGGCTATTTTCTTTATTTATTTGTTGAAACAATCTGGTTTTTATTTTTAATCCAAGTGATTATTGGTTTTGGCGAGGCGATTTATTCACCGGCTTTTGATTCTGTTTATTCTAAGCATTTAGATCACCACAAAAGCGGTTTGCAATGGGGTTCGTGGGAGACAATTAATTATTTTTCCATAGCTTTTGGGGCGGTAATCGGCGGGCTTTTGGTCCAGCAATTTGGCTTTCAGTTTATCTTTGTTATTATGATGTTGCTTTGTGCTGGCAGCGCGCTTTATATTTATTTTTTGCCCAGAAAGGTGTTGTAATTATCTATATGGATAGAGGATTAGTAATTTTGCCAACTTATAATGAGAGGGAAAATATTGCTAACTTAATTAAAGAAATTTTAGCGCAAAATTTAGATTTGGATATTTTAATAGTTGATGATAATTCACCTGATGGCACGGGCCAATTAGTTGAGGACTTAAGGAAAAATATGCTTGCCCGCCGACCGCCATCGGCCGTAGCGACTATGGTCGGCGAAGGCCGAAGTTTTAGCGAAGGCGGGCCTCAACTTTTTATTTTACATCGGCGGACAAAAGAAGGTTTAGGCCGGGCTTATCTGGCTGGCTTTAAATGGGCATTAGCCAATAATTATGATTATATTTTTGAAATGGATGCTGATTTTTCCCATCAGCCAAAATATTTAAAAGATTTTTTAAGTGCGATTAAAGATTACGATTTAGTTATTGGTTCTAGATATATTAAGGGTGGAGGAATACAGGGCTGGAGTAAAATCCGAGAAATTATTAGTCGCCTTGGCTGTTTTTATGCCCAAATTATTTTAGGCCTAAAAATTAACGACTTAACAGGCGGGTTTAAATGTTATCGTCGCGAGGTATTGGCAGAAATTGATTTAGATGGAGTTCAGTCTAATGGCTATATGTTTCAGATTGAAATGACCTATAAAACTTTTAAAAAAAGCTTTAAGATTAAAGAAATGCCCATTATTTTTTTTGAACGAAGTCAGGGCAAATCTAAATTTAATAGAAAGATAATATGGGAAGCAATTATTAATTGTTGGAAATTAAGGTTGGGATTATAAAAATTTTTGCTTAAATTGAGAAAATTTGCTATAATATAAAGTAAGAGACAATATAAACGCGTAATTAAGCTTACAATGATTAGTAAAAGCGAAAACTTGATAAATTTTATCTTAAAAAATTGTTAAGAGGAATTTTTAAATTCTTCTTTTTTTATAATTAATATAATTCTTTTTAAAATTAATTTAAAAAATTATGGCTAATGGAAAAAATAAAAAGTCAGGCGCTATGCGTTTAATTTTACAGAATAATTTTCTGGCTTTTTTTATGGTGTTAATTTTAGTTATCGCGATTAACCATGTTGTTTTTTCTTATCTTTTAAAAAATCGAGAAAAAGCAGGGGCATTTACTAGCGGCTTTGGCTTGAATTTATTTTCTTATCCCGCTGGATTTACCGGAGCCAATATCCCTGTTGGCACAAATATGCAATTGCTGGCTGATATGTGGCTTCCCAATGCCTGGACAAACGACAATTTAACCTGTAATTACAAGCTGGGTACGCCTTGTTTTCCTCTGGTGGAAGCTGATGGTTTAGCTACTCTTGGGGCAGGAGCCGATGATGACGGAGCAGCTGGCTCGCCTTTTAATTTGGTGCCCTTTGGAGGGAATTACTTTGATATATTTTTTAACTGGGGAGATTATTATTGCGCTGATAGTTGCACTGCGCCGACTGAATTTTATAAAGATGGCAGCGGACCTGCTCCGTTTGGTGATTGTATCCCGGGCAATAGTGTCGCGCCTGATATAATATTTTTGGATACTTCTGGCGTAATAGGCGTCTTAGATGCTGGCGCTTGGACAAATGTTGGCGTTGGAACTAACAAGTGCGGCTGGATTCATTCAGAATTAGTAAATGCTAATAATGCTTGGGATTATTGCGACCCAGTGGCAACGCCTGGTTGTGGTGCAACAGAGACAGAATCTATTTGGGCTCCTTATTTTACAGGCGATACGGTTTTGGCTGAAGGCAGTGACTGGGCTAATCCTGTTTTAGGCCAATGGCAGGGCGATAGTTTTGCGGCCTGGGTTGGCAATGAAACTTTTTACGATGCTGATATTGACGGCAAATTTGGCGGCATTGGCGGCTGGGCGCAAGGCACAAGTGGTGATGAACCAGTAATTATTGATCTTGACGGCGATAATATTTATTCAGACAGTCCAGACACCTTGCTTGATGCTAATGGTTCAACCGCAGGTGTTGGTACAGATGATGATGTAATCGCTGATGGTACGGTTTTAACACCCCTGGCTTTAGGTGATGGTGTTTGCTTGAATACAGGAGGATTAGGCGGAGTTGGTCAAATGATTATTTATGTTGATGGTAGCGGCGATTGCAGGCCTGGCAATGGCGGTCTTGATACTTTAATTAGGGACGATACTGCTACTGGCTTGCCAGCCATAATTGCTGGTTTTGGCGCATTTCCCTATACTTTTATGCCAGTTGTGGGCCCAGTTAGCTATTATGACGCTGATTTTAGCGGCACCTGGACCTGGGGAGCCGGGGCTGCTGCCACAGAATCATTATGGGCAGAACTTCAGGGCCTTAATCAATGGCATCCGGCCATAGAGGGTCCGATTGCCTTTGAAGCTGACGGCACTTTTTCATTAGTTGGCCCGGGTGTTCCGCCAAACTTAGATGATGATCCTTTGACCCCTGGGGCGCCTTTAACTTATTTGCAGCCAGCTGATAATATTTGTTTTGCTTTTCCACCTATTGGGGTTGGCTTAGAAGATATTTATATTGACGGCAATGGCAATTGTATTCCCGGCGATGGCGGCCTTGATACTCTTTTAATGGATGTGACGCTTGACGGTTTAATCCCGCCTTCAACCTTTGGCGGCACCTGGGCTTCAGGAGCCGGCAATTTTGCTTATTTTGATCACCTACCGCCTTTTGGCGCCTATACGGTTGGGCCTATTGCGCTATTTACAGAATCACTATGGGGAGAATTTGGCTCCAGCTTAACTTATACTGCCAGCGCTGATACCGATGTTTATAGCACTGGCTTGGCTTTAGCCGGTGATGCATTGATTTTTGGAGCAGGCCCTAGCGGCTACAATTTGCAATATCTTGACACTGATGGTTCAGGCACTTTGACAGCGACTGATACTGTTGTAGAAGATAATGGCAATATTCAAACTGGCCCAGTTCCATTACCTGGTAATAATGTTTTAGACAGGGGACCCGAGGATTATATAGAAATGGCCATGATTCAGAATATAGGCACGGCTTTACCTGGTAGTGATATCTCTAATATATATTTTTGTCGGCCAGGGGTTGATGCCTGGTGCGGAACAGGCGATGCTGGCGAAATCTGTTCAGCAGCGATTCCATATCAAGCAGCTGAAAGCGCTTGGTTTGAGCCAAATATGCCCTTGTCTCCTTTATCAGTCAGCGTTTCACCAAAATTATGCATTTTTGCCGATATTTCGCCAATTGCCACAGCAGGCAGGACTATTCAATTGCAAATCCCGCAATTAGTGGATACGGGCGCAATACCAGGCCGATATGATGCGGGCGTAGGGGAAATGGGTGTTTTCAATTATTCAAATAATGATGGGCCGACAGATGCGCCAATAACTTTGCCTTATGTTTTTACAATTACAGCTCTTCCAATCTACAGCGGCGGAGGCGGAGTGCCAGCTGACACAACTGCGCCAAGCCAGGCGATTAATATTCAGTTGACAGCAGATTATACTGGCAAGGTGATATTAACGTGGACTGATCCCGTTGATTCTGATTTAAGCCAGATAATTATTAAGGAAGAATATCAAGGGCAAATAGCCAGCAGTGAAGCTGTAAATAAAGGCGTAGAAACCCTTTTGCTTACAGGACGTCAGGTCAGTGGTGTTTACACGTATTATATAAGCACAAGAGATTCCAGCGGCAACGAGAGTGCAGTAATTGAAATTACTGTGACCATACCGAGCCAGGGAGAAGTAACAGCAATACCATCGGCACCGCCAACACCGATTTTACCTTTGCCAAGCCCAGAATTAACATTGCCGTCAGGCATTGAAATTGGTGATTTATTGAAAAATGCGACAACCAGCACTGTTTACGTGATTGGCAATGATAAGAAAAGGCATGTTTTCCCAAATGAAGCGACATTCTTTACTTGGTTTAAGGATTTTTCACAAATAAAAGTTGTCAGCGATGATATTTTGAGCCAGATTGTTTTAGATTCTAATGTGACTGTCGGGCCTGGTACCAAGTTGGTTAAAATCCAAACTGATCCCAAAGTTTATGCTGTTGAGCCAGGAAGTATTTTGAGGGCAATAAAAACAGAAGCTATTGCGCGGGAATTATATGGTTATAATTGGGCGGCAAGAATTTTAGATGTGCCAGATGTCTTTTTCATGGATTATAAAGTAAACAGTGAGATTTCGCAGGCAATTCATCCAACAGCTTCTTTAATCCAATATCAAGGGGCAACAGATATATACTATATAGAAAACAGTACGAAGAGATTGGTTGTTCCAGATGTCTTTGCTTATAATCAATACTGGAATGAATTTGTTTTAAAGAATGTATTAACATCCAAGGTTTATACGGCTGGCGAGAACCTTCCTCAAATGTCAATTGTTGATCAGATGCATTTAAAATAAAATAGTTGACTACAATAAAAAAACAGGAGCAAGAAATTTGTTCCTGTTTTTTATTTAAATAAAATTTTTACTATAATAAACAGAGATAAAAACTATTGATAACAATACAATATTATATTGTATTGTCTAGTTAAATAAATATGCTATAATTAAAATAGAAAAAATTAAAATAATAGCAAGTAAAATAATGCTGATTTTCCGAGGAATTTTATCTAGTTTAGATAAAGTATTCTTTTATATATAAGGAGGAATTTTTTATTCCTCTCTTTTTAATTAAAATTAATAATTAAGACAAATTTATGAATCTAAAATTTCAGAAAAAAGACGATTGGTTTGATGAAAAGCACAAAAAGTATTTGGCAATTTATATCGCCCTAGCTATTGTCTTAGCTATCAATCATATTGTCTTTTCTTTTCTTTTGGTTGAGCGGGAAAGGGCTAGAGCTTTAACTGCTAATTTAATGGCAGATTTATTTACAATTCCGCCTTTGGCCAATTATGATGTTATGGCCGGATCAAATAATGTTTTAGTGGCAGAATTTATAGAGCCAGACGGCTGGTTAAATAATATTATCCCAGGATCATGCAGTTGGCGGTTTCCAACATTAGCAGATCCTAATCCTTGCATAACTTTAATTGATGCTGATGGCGGAGCAACAGGTGGTGTAGGTACTGATGATGATGGCGCAAAGATTTTTTATATTGACTTTTTACCCAGAGGCGTAGGTACTAGCGGCGCAAATTTATTTTTTAGACCGGCTGACGGACTTTGTACTGATAGTATAAGCGCACCGACCTGTATTTATATTGATAAAACAGACGGTGTGTCTTGTGAAGGCGCAACTTTGGATACATATATTTTGGGTGCTGGCTGCGCCGCGGGAGGTGATTTACTGGTTGGTTTGTCGCGACCGATTTGGATGCATTCTGAATTAGTGAGTTATAATGCTGCTTATGATTATTGCGATCCAGTAGCCACGCCTGGCTGCACTGAATTGCAAACAGAATCTATTTGGCTCTATGATGGCTGGGAAGATACTGTCTTAGCTGAGGGTAGTGGTTGGAATAACAATAATCCTAATCAATGGCAGTCCTGGACTTTCCCTGATCTAATTGGCGGTGCCACTTGGAACGGCAATGAGACATTTTACGATGTTGATCTGGATGGTATTTTCGGAGGCATTACGCCGCATGTTCAAGGTTTATCCGGCGATGAGCCAGTCATACTCGATTTAGATTTAGATGGTTTTTATGAAGACGGGCCAGATACACTATATGATGCTGATGGTACTGGCAGTGTAGGTATTGGTACTGATGATGATGCTGTGCCAGTAGGTGCTACTTTGACCCAGCTTACAGCAGCTGACCATGTTTGCTGGAATGGTGCTGGCTTGGGTGGGGTAGGCCAGGTCATCATTTACCAAGATGGTGGCAATGGTGGAGTTGGTTTTGACTGTTTGCCTGGTAATGGTGGCATTGATCAGGTAATCCGTAATGACGTAGCCGGTGTTTTACCAGCCGGACCAGGTAGTTTTCCTTATTCTTACTTTTTAGCTAATGCGCTTGCTTATTACGATACGAATTCAAATGGTTCTTATGATGTTGGTAATGGCGCAGGTAGTACAGAATCATTATGGCTAGGTTTACAAGGTTTAAATCAGTGGCATCCTAATATTGAAGGCGCACCGGGAGGATTTATGGATGCTGATGGTGCAGCCACGGCAGGACCTCCAGGTATACCGCCAAATATGGATGATGATGTTTTACCTTTAAATGGTTTAACTAGAGGTAGTGCTTTAAGCTATTTACAATTAAGTGGTAATGTCTGTATTGCCACTAATCCAGCAGGGGGTATTGAAGATGCATACGTTGATATTTTGGGCAATGATTGTTTCCCACAAAATGATCCAGGTTTTGGAGGATTTCCTTTCGTTCATCCCAATCTTCTCATTGATATGAGCGCTGATGGTTTGAATATACCCACAACATACGATGCTACTTGGTCATCAGCTGCTGGCTCAGCTGCTTATTGGGATCATATTGGGCCTGGTGGTGTGCCAGGCGCTAATGGCGCTTATGATTGGTGTAATCCATTGGTTACACCCGGTTGCGGCGCGCCACAGACAGAAAGTATTTGGATAGAGTTTTGGAATAATGGCAAATATAACAATGCTGCTGATACTATGGTTTATACTATTAACCCTGTAAATAATCCTTTGGCCGGAGATACATTAACACAAAATGTTACTGGGCCAAGCGGCCAACCCTTGATTTATGCTGATGCTGATGTTTCTGGTGATTTAAGCGCGGCTGATACTGTTTTAGAAGATGATGGAAACATCTATGATGGTTCGGCAGGCGTACCTAATAGCAGAATTGACAGGCAAGCAGATATTATTACAGCTATTACTTTAAAAAATACTGGTACTGCCCAGGCTGGTCTCGATATTAGCGGACTATCTTTATTTAATGCAGGAGCAGATGGGATTTGCGATAATCCAGTTGGTTCAGTTGATGATAGCTTTATAACTAATTTAACCTGGGATGGCACAAAGTGGATTTTATTGAATCCCACTGGAACTGCCAGAGTCTCAAATTTTAGAAATTGTATCGCTGCTAACATTGCCACTTTTGCCACAGCCAATACAACTATTCAGATTCAAGTGCCCGAATTATTGGATAATAATGCCAATTATGCTTATGATATTGGCGATGAAGGTATGTTTTTCGCTGGCATTCTTAATAATAGTATTGTGAGTAATAGCTATACAGTTCCCTACACTTTGACAATTAAAGCTATCCCGACTTATGGTGGTGGTGTTACTCCAGACACTAACGCACCCAATGTGGTTAATAATTTAGTTATCAACGCAAGTTTTTCTGGCGCAGCTCTATTAACTTGGCAGGATCCGGCGGATACTGATTTGGCAAAAATTGTTGTTGACCAATCTTTGAAAGGTCAAACAACTACTTTGACCGTTGATAAAGGCGTACAGGTTTTAAATTTAACTAATCTGACTGTAGGCGCTGCCTACACCTTTAAACTAAGGGCAGAAGATATTAATGGCAATTTGGGGCCGGCTGTTATTTATATTGTAACGATTCCAGCTAGCGGCCAGGTAGAAGTTACCCATCCTGGTTTAGGTGAATTAATGCCTAGCCCGATGCTGCTAGAGGATTTTTTGCCAGAAGGAGTAATGGTTGGAGATTTGGTTAAGAGTACAGCTAGTCCATCCGTATATTATATTGGCGCAGATAATAAAAAACATAATTTCCCCAATGAATTGATTTTCAAAACCTGGTATGAAGGATTTTCCACAGTTAAAACGATTAGCGATGCGGCTTTAAGCAGTATTACTACTGGCAAAGACATTTATATTAGAGAAGGTACTTATTTATTGAAAAAATTTACTGACTCCAAGGTTTATGCCATTGAGCCAAATGGAATTTTACGCTGGATTGAGAATGAAACAATCGCTAAAAAAATATATGGTGTCAGATGGACTGATCGCATAATAGATGTTTCAGACGCCATGTTTAATCAATATACTCTTGGCAATCCTATTTCCAGTGCAGTCCATCCTAATGGCAGTTTGCTAAGTTATAAAGGCAAAAAAGATATCTGGTATATTGAAAATGCTACAATGCGCGAAGTCAGTGTGGGCGTCTTTAGCCAATGCCGTTTTCAGGATCGTTTTGTAGCTAAGAATATTGAGAGTACAATTATTTATCCAGTTGGCTCGGTCTTAACAGTCAGAACAGAGGTCGGTTATTTCCCGCAATAAACTTCACTGCAATAAAATCAATCCCCCCGAACTACAATGTTCAGGGGGATTTGTTATAATTAAAACATGAGTTATTCTAAAATATTTTTTTTCTGTTGTTTATTTTTTATCATAAGCGTCTTTATCCATTCGGTTTGGTCCATTGACTCTTTTGTCATTTATTTAACCCTGCTTGCCACTGGCCTATTCTTTATTTTAAGTTTTAAAAATAAATTCTTTTTAATCCTTGGTTTGTGGGGGATTTTTTTATTTTTAGGTATTTTCCGCTATCAATTGGCTTTGCCAAAAGAATCAGTAACTATAATTTCTTTTTATAACGGCCAAAATGTGGAATTTAGGGGAATAGTAAATAAAGAGCCGGACCAGAGAGAGGATAAGGTTCGGCTGGAAATTACAGCTAAAGAAATAAAGATTAACGACAAGTGGCAAAAAATTACAGGCAAAGTCTTGGTCACTAATTATTTATTTCCGGAATATAATTATGGCGATAAATTGGAAATTGTTTGTTATTTGCAAAAGCCGGAAAAAATTAATGACTTTGCTTACGATAATTATCTGGCCCGCTATGATATTTATGCCCTTTGTTATCAGCCAAAAATTATCTTGCTAGACAATGAGCGGGGAAATTTTATACTGGCAGGAATTTATAAGATTAAAAATTATTTTGTCAGCCGGCTTAATCAGGTTTTGCCCGAGCCCCAGGCCTCATTTTTAGCCGGGCTTTTAATTGGCGCCAAAAAATCTATCCCCGCTGATTTGCAGGCGGTTTTTAATCAGACAGGCACAACGCATATTGTGGCTGTCTCTGGTTTTAATGTTACAATTATTGCTGTTTTCTTGCTATTATTAGCTCAAAATTTAGGGTTAGGCCGTAAAAAAGCTTTTTGGCTGATTGTGGTTTTCCTTATAATTTTTCTTATTTTAACCGGCTTACAATCCTCTATAATCAGAGCCACAATTATGGGGGGTTTGGTCTTATTAGCCGGTTATTTAGGTCGGTTAAGTAAGATTAGGAATGCCTTAGCTTTAACTGCTGTTATTATGCTGCTTATTAATCCTAAAATATTAGTTTTTGATCTGGGTTTTCAACTGTCTTTTTTAGCAACTTTAGGCCTGGTTTATTTGAATCCAGTATTAACTCAAACATTAAAAATAAAAAATTTAAAATTAAAAATTGCCCGGGTTATTTTTGGTGATTATTTACTGACAACTTTGTCAGCGATAATAATAACCACGCCTTTAATTTTATATAATTTTGGCAAAATTTCTCTCATAGCGCCAATAGCTAATATATTAATCCTGCCTTTTATTCCCCTTGCCATGTTGCTGGGTTTTATTACTGGAATTTTAGCCATGATTTGGGCTGGCCTGGGCTGGGTGGCTGGCTGGAGCGTTTGGTTGGTTTTAACCTATATAATTTGGGTTTTAGAAAAATTAGCCAGTTTAAACTGGGCGTATTTTGAAATTAATAAAATTAATTTATGGCTGATGGTGGTTTTATATTTAATAATATTTGGGCTAATTTACAGATTTAGGCAGAGTATAAAATTTTAGTTTTATCTGATATTAATAAGATAAAGGTAAGACTGAAGTTTTACATTTTGTGCGGGGAGGCACCTGTGGATTTTGTGTGGAAAAACCTGTTGACTGCATATTTAAAAAATGGTATAATATAAAAGACATTAACATTTATTTAGGGGAATGAACACCTTTTCTCAATTATTGGTTTTCAATCAAATTTCTATAAATTATAAAGAATAGCTCTTTTTGAGTGCTATTTTTTTATTTTAGCATCAATTATTAATATATATTTAAACTTTAATAAAAAAAATTTCCGCCAAAGTCGGATCCGCCTTTGGCGGAAAAGATAATAACAAAAAATTTATGTCTCAAAAAATTAAAAAATATTTTTTCAGAATCATTACGATCACAGTTATGATGATGACCGTAACTATTCTATCAGGGATTCCAAATGCTCAGGCGGCAATTTCCGGCACATTTACTGCGCTGGAAACCGTACCCAATATTGTTGCTGGTACGCCTGATCAGACCGATGTTACCACTTTAACCCTGCCGAATGTTACTGCGTCAACACTTCCAGCTATTACTTTTGGTGGCGGTGCTGACTTGGTAAACGGTACAGTGCCAGCTATTACTTTTGGTGGCGGTGCTGACTTGGTAAACGGTACAGTGCCAGCTATTACTTTTGGTGGCGGTGTTACTGAAATAAACGGGACAGTACCAGCGATTACTTTTGGCGGTGGTGTTACTGAAATAAACGGGACAGTACCAGCGATTGTTTTTGGCGGTGGTGTTACGGAAATAAACGGGACAGTGCCAGCTATTACTTTTGGTGGTGGTGTTGATGAGGTCAAAGCTTCTAGAGTATTAACCGTAAATTCACTTCCGACAGCACTTGATACCATTACTATTGGTGAATGTGTTGTTACTTTTGGTGATTATGGTGATGATACGGATGAGTTTAATTGTAATGATGATGTTGCATCTGTCTCTAGATCAACTGCTGGAGCCACACCCAGAACAGCTGGCCAAATAGCCGTTGTTTTGCAGGGACTGACTAATGTAAATGAAACAGCAAAGACGAGAAATATAACAGTGAGCGCTCCGAGTGGCACAACTATAGGTTTTGTCACTACCGGTACCGAAACATCTGCAACAGTTATTGCTTTTACAGATGGAACAACTGGCGCGGCAATTTCTACAAATATACCTACTGCCGGTACAATTGGCGTTGCCTCTATTGCGACCACAACTATACCCTTAGCTTTAGCTAAT
>Ga0154627_113_pt13 | contig 22507 bp, 15 predicted proteins | sample Rifle2008BG13ft_FD_116056 | JGI IMG/M metagenome (GOLD analysis project Ga0154627, IMG submission 116056) | Candidatus Buchananbacteria bacterium RBG_13_39_9
TGGGCCTGCCATCGCCGGCATCATACATTAATGTGTCCGCGTCTGGATAAGGCCATGCTCCAAAAGTAACTAAAGTATCATTATCGCCGTCAATAAAAACTGGATCCGCACTATCATAAACGCCATTGCCATTGCGGTCATAATAACCCTCGCCCAAAACAGAGACGCCTAATCCATTCCAAACTCCGGCTAAAGCTCCCTGCACCTGAGTAACTAAGGGATTATTCCAATCCAAACCCGCCTGGATTACACTATCTTGTTTCATATTGAGTACCCAGAGTGTTTCTGAAAGAGGAGAGCCATCTCCAGGAACAAGACCGCAAGGATCAGTCAGCGGATCACAATAATCATAAGCCGCATCAGTATAACCGGGTAAATTTAAATCAGAATGCACCCAGGCATAATTATACCAATAACCATTAGAAACATCGACGTCACCGGATGCTGCAGCGCAAGCCGCTCCTAAAATATATATCTGGCTACCAGTAGCGGGATTGCAATCCAAATCACTATCGGCATAAACACAAGTAGGTGTAAGATAACTATCGGCACAAATTCCATCGCTGGGTTGAATAAGCGCATCAGCTAAAGCGCCAACGGCATCTAATTTAAGTAAAGTTACAATGCCATCATCATCAACTCCTGCGCCAGCAGTTTCAGCCCCGTCAGCATCAATAAAAGTTGTACACGGGCTTACTGGCAGATCATAAGAGCAGCCGCCGGGCAAAAGTGAATCATTGCCCCAGCCATCGGGCCAGTTAAACTTAGCCAAGACAACATTGGTTTTGCCAGCCGGAACATTTTGGTCCCCCAAAGTCCAAGCCATATCTGGGCCCATGCCAGAGGTAAAGGCCTTGGCTTTTTCCCTGTCTTTTAATAAGACCGAGAAAACCACTTGGTTTATTACTAAAACTAAAGCCAAAGCAATATAGGCAATGATAAACTTTTTATGCAAAAGGTCCTCCCACTTTGACTTGTTTTTTGGTTTTAAATTCATGGTTTTATAAAAATTAATTAATTATTTTTCTCGCTTTTGGCGAAAAATAAAAGAGAAACTAAAAAATTTCTCCTTCATAATATATATGAAAATTATTGCTTTTGTCTTGGCAAAGCAGTTTTTTAAACATGGAATTATTCTATAATAGTTTTTCTACTATTATGATAGCATAATTAGCAATAAAATCCAATATCCACAAGCAAAAAATAATCAAACTTTTTCCTTTTATCACTTCGTACTTCGACCTTCATCCTTAAGTCACAATGTTCACAATCTTTCCCGGCACATAAATAAAATTTTTCATTTCCTGTCCAGTCAGCCACTTTTTTACTTTTTCATCAGCCAAAACTAACTTCTTTATTTCTGCCCCGCTCATATCTTCAGTTACAAAAATTTTGGCGCGCATTTTGCCGTTTATTTGCACCGCGATTTCAAGGGCAGTCATTTTGATTAATTCAGTATCATACTCCGGCCACTTTTCCAGAAAAATTGATTTTTTATGGCCTAAATTCTGCCATAATTCTTCGCAAATATGCGGAGCAAAGGGCGCGAATATTTTTAAAAATTGCTCAAAAATTTCCTGATTGCAGCCCTCTTCAGCAAATTTATTAATCAAAATCATAAATGAAGAAACGCAGGTATTTAAATCCAGGGTTTCAATTTGTTCAGTCACCTGCTTGATTGTCTTATGGAACAATCTGACCAAATCGTCATCAGCTGTTCTTTTTTTAGTATCTAAATTGTGCGCGATCTGCCAAACCTTTTCCATAAAACGCCTGACCCCGACAACGCCTTGGGTGCTCCAGGGCGTGGGCTGGTCAAAAGGACCCATGAACATTTCATAAACGCGAAAAGTATCAGCGCCATGTTCTTTCACTACATTATCGGGATTTACCACATTGCCGCGCGACTTGGACATTTTTTCATTGTCCTCGCCTAAAATCAAACCATGCGAAGTGCGCTTGGCATAGGGTTCTGGAGTGGGTACAACTTTAATGTCATATAAAAATTTATGCCAAAAACGAGAATATAATAAATGCAAAGTAGTGTGTTCCATTCCGCCGTTGTACCAATCAATCGGGGTCCAGTATTTTAATTTCTTGGGATCAGCCAAGGCCTTATCATTATGCGGATCAATATAACGCAAAAAATACCAGGAAGAACCTGCCCATTGAGGCATGGTATCTGTTTCGCGCCTGGCATCTTCTCCGCATTTAGGACAAGGCACATTAACCCAGTCAGTAATTAATGCCAAAGGCGAATCTCCGCTATCAGTCGGCTGGTAATTTTCCACTTCAGGCAAAAGTACTGGCAAATTTTTTTCCAGAACCGGCACAAAACCGCAATGCGGACAAATTATAATCGGAATGGGCTCACCCCAATAATGCTGGCGGGAAAAAACCCAGTCGCGCAAATGGTAATTAGTGGTTTGAAATCCCAAACCTTTTTCTTTGAGCCAGTCAATAACTTTATCAGTCGCCTGCTGGACATTCAGGTTGTTTAAAAATTCAGAATTAATTAAAATTCCTTCGCCTACCCAGGCCTTATCTGGAACTTTGCCTGCAATTAAATCCAAAAAGATTGCCCGATCCAAATCATTTTTACCTTTTCTTCTTTCTTTAGTCGCAGTAATTTTATAACATTCAGCCAACCACTTTGCATCTGGTATCGGATATTTTACTCCCTTAACTTCTGCCTTATTATCCCCTAAATCGTGATCAAATGTTCCAACCTCAACCGTTAAATTATTTTTTTTATAAATATTATGCTTAAATTTCTCATTCTCTTTTTCTTCAATCAATTCATAACCCAACTCTTTAAATAACTGGTTTGCTTTATCAAAATCATTTTCTAAAACTCCACAATCCACATCAGCAGGGTAAGTAAATACCTTTTGAAAATAACCGGCAACACCGAATGTACCATTAAACCAAATTTTTATTTTTTCTTTTTTGAAATTATCAGTAATTTCTTTTATAATACTAAACATTTGGTTAATATTTTTATCATCGCAAACAGTACCTAAGTCAGGAGAAATAACAGGATTAATATCCAGATTAAATTTTTGGGCAAAATCATAATCGCGCTGGTCATGGGCCGGCACAGCCATAATCGCGCCTGTGCCATAAGAAGCTAAAACATAATCAGCCGCAAAAATCGGAATTTCTTCTTTATTAACAGGGTTAATGGCTTTTAAGCCATGCAATTCAATGCCGGTTTTTGTTTTTTCCAAATTAGTCCTTTCAAATTCTGTCTTGAGCTTGGTTTGCTCGCGATAATCCAAAACATCATTATAATTATCAATTTGGTCAGCAAACTTATCAATCAGTTCATGCTCCGGAGCCACGCACATATAAGTGCAGCCAAATAATGTATCGGGGCGGGTGGTATAAACCGACAGATCATACATGTGCTCACCTTCTAACATGGTTTTGCTCTTAACTTTAAAAACAACCTGGGCGCCATAACTTTTGCCAATCCAGTCAATCTGCTGCTTCTTTATTTTTTCCAAATAATCAACAGTCTCCAAATCAGCAATCAAGCGGTCGGCATAGTCAGTTATTTTCAACATCCACTGTTCCCTTTCCTTGCGAATTACCTCCCCGCCGCAGCGCTCGCACTTGCCATTAACCACTTCTTCATTAGCCAATCCAATATTGCATTTCGTGCACCAGTTAATATCAATTTCCGCCTTGTAAGCAAGATTCTTTTTATATAATTGCAAAAAAATCCACTGGGTCCATTTATAATATTTGGGGTCAGTAGTATTTATTTCCCGCGACCAGTCAAAAGACAGGCCCAGCGATTTAATCTGCCGGGTAAAATTGGCAATATTTTTTTCCGTGGCAATTTTAGGATGCGTCTTGGTTTTTATGGCGTAATTTTCAGCCGGCAAGCCAAAAGCGTCCCAGCCAATCGGATATAGAACATTAAAACCCTGCATTCTCCTTTTGCGCGCCAAAATATCCAAAGCCGTATAAGAGCGCGGGTGGCCGCAATGCAATCCTTCGCCAGACGGATAAGGAAATTCAATCATACAAAAATACTTGGGCTTTTTGGAAAAGTCCTCGGCCTTATGCAATTCTTTTTCTTCCCAGTATTTTTGCCACTTTGGCTCGATTTCTGCGGGATTGTATGTGTTCATAAAAATAGTTAAAAGTTATAAAGTTGAAAGTTATAAAGTTCTTTTTTTCATCACCAACTTTTTACTTTATGAACTTTATAAACTTTATACTCTAAGCCCATTTTACGCTAAAATCAGATTTTTTTCAAATTAAAACACGCTGTTATTGGCAGCGTGTTAGCTGATTTCGTTTAAATGCCTCTTTGACTGCAGATAGAACTGATTAGCTTGCATGTCCGGCAATTGCAGGTAAGGATATGGCCGGTGCTAACAAAGCTGATTCTATCTGTTAGCTGCGTGAGTACAAGGCAGACCAGATGGACATTGAGATTCAAGATGGCAAAGAAACGAAATTGCTCCTCTCCCTCAAAGAATTCATCAATATGCGGAACGCAGGCGATTTGGGAAGAGTATTGAACTCCGAAAAATTCTGCCATACTTTGAAGTGTTGGCCGCCGGTCAAAGATGTACTCAATTCCTACTACTGGGCTTTGGGCCTTAATTTCTTTGCCTGGCACAAAAAAGACCACGACTTCGCCTTTATGGTGTAAAAAAAAGCGATGAGTCAAGCCATGTTTCTGCGGGCAAAAAGCACTTTGACCGAAAAGCGCCTCTGCATCTGCCAAAGTGCATTTATCCAGGGTTAATTCCCCTTCCGGAAAAACTATTTTTCCTTCTCGCCAAAAAGGCACTCCCTCCATTTTTCCCTCCTTGCCATCCGTAGCCCGCCAAAGGAGCGAAGGATGGCTTTTTATCCGCTAAAAGCGGGTTGCGAGATTTCGTTTATGTCCTTGGTCTCCTCCATAATGCATTTACCTGTAACAATATTAAAACCGGCTGACTGAGCCAAAGCCACTGCCTCGTCGTATTCTGAACCGGGCTGAAACCATATTTTATTTAAAGTCGAATCAATGCAATTTTGCACGATTTTCTTGGCATTTTCTTCGCCCAAAACCAAAACCACCACATCCGGCCTTTCTTCCAGGGAAATCAAAGCCGGGTAACAGGTCAACCCAGCAACTTCCTGATATTTAGGATTGACTGGCACAACATTAAAACCTTTATTTTTTAAATCCATCAAAACCTTATAACCATATTTTTCCTGGTTATTGGTCGCGCCGACAACGGCATAGATAAAATTTTTATCAATAAAATTTTTACTTTCCAACTCTTCCATATATTTAAATTAGCAGCAAATATGCGTGGTGAAAATATAATAAAGGATAAAAATAAATCCTAAAAAAATCAAAGCGATTAAAAAGTAAATTATTTTTTCAGTCATATAGATAATTAAATCCTATTAACATAATAACAAAAATTTTATTAAAACAAAAAGGGCGAAAACGGTTGTTGTCATTCTGGGCAAGCGAAGAATCTATGACTTCACAGATCCTTCACTGCGCTCAGGATGACAGTCGCAGACAACAACTGTTTTCGCCCCACCATACTTCTTGCTTCGGACTTCGGCCTTCGGATTTCACTTCTTTCCCCAGTCAAATACTGGCTCTTTTAACCCCTTGAGATGAGAGATATATTTATAAGCTGACAAAGCTGCTTTGGCGCCTTCGCCGGCTGAAATTACAATTTGCTTATATTTTAGATTAGTCACATCCCCGGCGGCAAAAATGCCCGGTTTACTGGTCTGACAATCCGCATCAACAATTATTTCCTTATTTTCATTTAGTTTGACCAGCTCTTTAATGGCTTGGGCATTAACCGTATGACCGATTTCAATAAAAATGCCATCCACTGCTAATTCTTGCTTGTCTTTGGTATTAACATCCTCAATTTCAATAGTTTTGACAAATTTTTCACCGGAAATTTTTGCGATTACTTTTTCCAATAAAATTTCCACATTTTTTAAAGCTTTAATTCTCTGGACTAAAACTTCCTCGCCGCGAAATTCATTGCGGCGGTGAATCAAATAAACCTTTTGGCAGATTTGCGCCAAATAGTCAGCTGATTCCAGGGCCGCATTGCCGCCGCCTATAATGGCCACTGTTTTATTTTTAAAAAGCGGTCCGTCGCAGGTGGCGCAATAAGAAACGCCATGCCCGGTAAATTCTTTTTCACCCGGCACATTTAAATTACTTGGCGTTTTGCCAAAAGCCAGAATTAAAGATAAGGCCTGATATTGATTGCCTGCAGTTGTCTTAATTGAAAAATGATTATTGGTTTTGGCAACCGCAACAATCTCTTCATATTTAAACTGGCTGCCAAAACTTTCTGCTTGGTTTTGGAATTTTTGCATTAATTCAAAACCGCCGACTTTTTCATAGCCGGGGTAATTTTCAACATAGCTGGTAGTGCTGGCCTGGCCGCCAATATCTTTGGTAATAATTAAATTTTTCAGATTGCGGCGTGAAGCATAAATGCCGGCAGTTAAACCAGCGGGCCCGCCGCCGATAATGATCAGATCGTAAAGATTGTCAGACATATTTTTTTGATTGCAGATTACAGATTTCAGATAACAGCAATGATTCGGAATCCGCAATCAGCAATCTATAATCAGTAATCTCTAGATATAATTATAAAAGTTTTTCCAACCGCTGCTTAATCGCCTCCTTTGGCATAGCCCCTACCCATTCATCAATTAAAGTCCCGCCTTTAAAAATTTTAAAAGCCGGAATGGACATAATTTGATATTTTTGAGCCAAGTCAGCATTTTCATCAACATTGCATTTGGCAATTTTTATGCCTTTGCCTGTAAATTCATTGGCTAATTCTTCCATAACTGGTCCGATCATTTTACAGGGCCCGCACCATTCTGCCCAGAAATCAATAAGAACTAATTCTGGGGCTTTTATCACTTCTTCCTCAAAATTGGCTGAAGTTAGCTTAATTTCCATAAATTATTAAATTAAAGGTTACTGTTGACTTATTTATTAAAATATGCTATAATATAAAAAGTCAATAAGTAAATCTAGGTATTAACCTTTTAACCGTTCTTTTAGAAAGGAGAACATTCATGAAAGATTATAAAGCCTTTTGGCTGACGTTAGTTGCAGCCGTTGTCCCAATTCTGGGATACTACTCGGCGCTGGTTCTCAGCCAGTACTGGCTGAACATTCTTCTGGCCATTGCCATTTTTGTAACAGTGGTGATTGCCTGGGGAATGATCAAGAAGATCGGCTTTGGCCGCTTTCTGTGCTGGGCGCTCCTTCTCGCAGTACTGACTGTAATCCTTGTCCCCCTGGCACATGTGTTTTTCGCCAGCAAAATTCTGCAAACCATTGCCATCGTTTTCGCTGGCGTTTGGGGGCTGGAAATTCTGGTTATGGCCATCATCTTCGGGTTTCTTGTCTTCTTTGGCTTTTACCTGAAAACCTTACTAAAGCAGTTTGTTTAAGCCAAAAGATGCCAGAAAAAGATAAGGGCGGCGTTTCGTCGCCCTTTTATATTTTCTTTATTATTTTTTCTTCCTGATAAATTTCCAAAAGATCATTGGCCTTAATTTCTGCCTTAGTCAGCAAACTGATTCCGCAATCTTGGCCAGAAACAACTTCGCTTACTTTTTCCTTGCCAATCTGAACCTCTTCAACTTCGCCGCTGCCAATTTTCTCCTTTTTACGATAAATATCAGCTAATAGCCCCTTATTAATTTTTCCTTCCAGAATTTTGACGCCAATAATCACTTTCTTTGTCTCGGTCTTAAAAATTGCCAGAACTTCTCCTTTGCCAATAATTTTTTTAACTATTTCCGGAGTTAATAAATCTGACATCTTTTGCTTCATTTCTTCCAGCAATTTATAAATTATCTCATAATATTTAATCTCAACTTTTTTTTCGCGCGCTAAATCAAGCGAAGCGGATGTGGCTTTTACCTTAAAGCCGAGAATGATTGCATTGCTGCTGGCAGCCAAATCAACATCGGCATCCGTAATATTGCCCAAGCCCTTGGCAATGATATTGGCCTTGATTTCTTGCGATTCAATTTTCTCTAATGATTCTGTAATTGCTTCCAAAGAGCCCAAAACATCGGTTTTAATAACCAAATTAAATTTTTTAATCTGCTCTTTTTTCTCTTCCTCACTTGGTTTGGCAATTTTTATTGCCAAATGGCTGTCTTTTTTCAATTCGTGTTCCTTAACCTTTTTATGCTTTCTGGCAACCTCGCTGACCACCTCGACTAAATCGCCTACTTTGGGCGAATATTTTAAGCCAATTATTTTCACGGGCATAGAGGGAATGGCAGAATCAACGTCATGATTTTTAAAATCTTTAAGGGCGCGCGCTTTGCCGAAAAACACTTCATTAATCACCAAATTATCACCTATTTTTAAAGTGCCGTTTTGCACCAAAACAGTGGCTACCGGTCCTTCGCCTTTATCAATATGGGCTTCAATAACAGTACCGATAAAAAAACCGTTGGGATTAGCGACAATTTTTTCTTTTTCCATTTCATAGACCAAAATTATTGTTTCCAAAAGGTCGTCTATACCAATATTGCCTTTGGCGGAAATCGGCTGACAAATTGTTTTTCCGCCCCAGTCCTCGGGTATCAGGTTTAAAGAGCTTAAATCTTTTTTAACTTGTTCAATATTGGCTTCGGGCAGATCAATTTTATTAATGGCAATAATCATGGGAATCTGCGCCTGCTGAATAATTTTAATGGCTTCCAGAGTCTGGGGCTTAACACTGTCATTAGCCGCCACTACTAAAATAGCTATATCAGCCACTTTGGCGCCGCGGGCGCGCATGGCAGTAAAGGCCTCATGGCCGGGAGTATCAATAAATGTAAGCAATTGATTCTTTTTTTTAACCTGATAGGCGCCAATATGCTGGGTAATGCCGCCTGCTTCAGTGTCAATCACATTGGTTTTCCTGATTGTATCCAGCAATTTGGTCTTGCCATGGTCAACATGGCCCATAACCACCACTACCGGAGGCCTGGACTTTAAATTTTTCTTTTCTTCAGCATCAAAAATCTCTTTAATTTTTGCATCAGCATCTACCAAATATGTTTTTTCCTCTGCTTCAGCCGGAGAAACCTTAATTCCAAATTCATCGGCAATAATTGCCGCGGTTTCATAATCAATCCTCTCGTTTAAAGAAGCCAAGACCCCGTTCTGCATTAATTTTTTAATTATATCGCTGATTGACTGATTTAAAACAGCGGCCAAATCCCTGACTGTAATTACCAACGGCAATTTAACTTCTTTAATTTCCTGTGGCGCTACAGAAGCAGCGCTTAATTTTTCCAGATCAGCTAATTTTGCCTTTTGATTTTCTAAAATTTTTTCTTTAATTTTAGGGCCGAATTTTAAAATCTTCTGGGCAATAACACTGTCAACTTTAATTGCCCTTTTGCCAATGTCAAAACCAAACTCCGGCAATATTTCGAAAAGTTCTGAACTGTTGACTTTAAGTTTTCTGGCTAATTCTGAAACATTCATATTGATACTAATTTACGAAGACTCTACTAATATACAAATTATTATTCTTGTAAAACCGATTTTCGATATTAAAAAAAGGATTAAAAATTATCCTGTGTTTCTTAAATATACAACTTTTGGCTTAAAAAGTCAATTAAAAAAGACCCTTAAAAGGATCTCTTCCAGATAGATTAATGTTGTTTTTCGGTATCTTTCAGTTCTTGGGCAAAAGGTTTCCCAAGTATTTGGCCAGCCCTTTCTTTCAGAGCGTCTGCTTCACGCGCTGTTTCTTCGCAATGGGCCAACATGTTTTTAGGACCGACTAAATCAATTAAGCAACAAAGGCAAACATTAATTATTTCTCCCCCTTTTTCTGCCATTTCTTTAATTCTGACTGCATTAAGGGCGACTAAATCAAGATCAGCGCTCGCAGCATTTAGCTTGCTGCAATTAGGGCATTTTGCCCAGATTCCTACGGACAGGCCTTCTGGAAATTTTTCTTCTGGAAAATCAGCCCTGTCAAAAATTAAATGAAACTGATTATAGTCCTCGTAGGTTTTGAAAGCAACTTCAAAACTTGAGCCATGTGATCTGAAAAAAATTGCGCGGATTAATAAGGCCTGATATTTTTCCGGAAATAACGCCTTCATTTCCGCAATCCTTTCCGCTGAAAAATGGTCTTTCATTTTCACCTCCTTTTTTCAAATTTAACAAATTATCCCTAATCTTGTCAAAAGATTTTTCTTATGCTAAGCTTAAATCACCTAATAAATAATCAATAGAGTTTAGGATTTTTAAGTATATTTTTTAAAAAAAAGAGCAAAATTGACAGTTATACGAATTAAATTTTTCTCATGAACTCATATATAAAAACGCAAACTTTCGTGCTTTTAGAGCTTCCAAAGCTCTCTCTTTAAGTTCTTTTTAAAAAATTCCTAAAACTCTATTTTAAACAAAGAAAATAATATGGAACCGACAATTTTTATAATTTCAGTGATTGCCATTATTTTGGGTTTTGGTTCTGGCTATTTAATCAGAAAATATCTGGCCAAAAGAGAAGTTGCAGGCGCTGAAGCCAAGGCAGAAAGCTTAATTACTGAAGCGAAAAACAGACAGCGGGAAATTCTTTTACAGGGCAAAGACAAAGCTATTAAAATTATTGACGAGGCGAAAAAAGAAGAACAGCAAAGGCGTAAAGATCTTTCTTATCTGCAGCAAAGGATGGAAAAGCGTGAAAGCATTTTTGATCAGAAACTGCTGGATTTGGAAAATAAACAGCAAAAACTGTTAGACCGCGCCAAGGAAATCGAAGAAGTCAAGGAAAAAATTAATAATATCAGGGCAGAACAGCTGGAGAAACTGGAAAAAATCGCCAAGATGACCAAAGATGAGGCCTCCAAAGTCCTTTTGGAACACACGGAAAAAATTATTAAAGAGGATATTTTAGCCCGCTTTAAAAAAATTCAGGCCGAAGGCCAGGAAGAGCTGGATAAAAAAGCCCGCGATATTTTGGCTTTAGCCATTCAAAGGTGTTCGATTTCACACGCCCAGGAAATTACCACTGCCACTGTTGATCTGCCCAGTGATGAAATGAAAGGCAGAATTATCGGCCGTGAAGGAAGAAATATCCGCACCATTGAACAATTAACCGGTGTGGAAATCGTAGTTGATGATACGCCCATGGCCATCACCATTTCCGGCTTTTCACCAATCCGCCGTCAAGTGGCTAAACGCGCCTTGGAAGCTTTAATTCTAGACGGACGCATCCACCCGACGAAAATTGAAGAAGCGATTGAAACAGCCAAAAAAGAACTGGCAATTGAAATAAAAAAATCTGGCGAAGATGCCTTATATGAAATGGGCATTACAGGCATTGACCCCAAGCTGATGCAAATTCTGGGACGTTTAAAATTCAGGACCAGCTATGGCCATAATGTTTTGCTCCATTCTCTGGAAGTCGCCCATTTAGCCGGTCTTTTGGCCGAAGAATTAAAAGCCGATGTAACTGTCTGCAAAAAAGGCGGCTTATTCCATGATATTGGCAAAGCAGTTGATCATGAAGTTAAAGGCGGCCATCCGGAAATTGGCTATGACATCATGAAAAAATTCAATATGCCTGAAGAAATTGCCTATATGTGCATTGCCCATCATGAAGATGCGCCCAAAACCATAGAAGGCATTATTGTTAAAGTCGCTGATGCAATTTCAGGCGCCAGGCCAGGCGCGCGCAAAGACACTTATGAGCGTTATCTGCAGCGCCTTGAAGAATTGGAAAATGTTGCCAATGCTTTCACCGGCGTGCAAAAATCTTATGCCATCCAGGCCGGCCGCGAAGTTCGCGTCTTTGTCATTCCCGAACAGATCGATGATCTGGAAGCAACCAAGCTGGCCCAAAACATTGCCCATAAAATTGAGGAAGAATTAAAATATCCTGGCGAGATTAAAGTCAATGTCATTCGCGAAATGAGAGTGACTGAATACGCAAGGTAGAATAACCAATCACCAATTTAAAATAACAAAACAATTTCAAATAACCAAAATTTAATGCCAAATTTTGTTATTAGTTATTTTAATTTTAAATTTATTTGGAATTTGATTATTGGTTATTGATGATTAAATATATATGTCTAACCTTAAAATACTATTTCTCGGCGACATCTTTGCCAAAATCGGCCGCCAGGCAGTAATTAAAGTTTTGCCTGAGCTTAAAAAAGAATATGATCCTGATTTGATTATAGCTAATGCTGAAAATATAGCTCATGGCCAAGGCGTGACAGAAGCAACCCTGAAGGAAATGCAAAACGCTGGCATTGATTATTTTACTTCAGGCAATCATGTCTGGAAAAAAAATGACGCTTATATCATAATGAATAAAAAGGACTCTCCTCTTATCCGGCCGGCAAATTATCCCGAAAACACGCCTGGCCATGGCGAAAAAATTATTCAGGTGGGCGTAAAAAACATTTTAATCATTAACCTGATCGGGCGGGTATTTTTCAGGGAGAATTTTGACGACCCTTTCCGTAGTGTTGATAAAATCTTAGACAAATACAAAAATCAGGACTTTGCTGCCATTATTGTAGATTTCCATGCCGAGGCTACCAGCGAAAAAAGAGCCATGGGCTTTTACCTGGATGGCCGTGTTTCTGCCATGATTGGCAGCCATACTCATGTCCAGACCGCTGACGATCAAATACTGGAAAATGGCACTGCTTATATCAGCGATGTTGGCATGAACGGCTCTAAAGATTCAGTCATTGGCCTGGATAAAAAAATCATTATTAAAAACTTTTTAACCCAAATTAATGAGCCGGGTGAAATTCCGGAAACCGGATTGTGCCAAATTAATGGAGTTTACCTGGAAGTTAATCCTAAAACCCAAAAAGCCGCCAAAATAACGAGGATCAACCAAGAAGTTGAAATCTAAATTGGCTAGGTATATAATATATTCAAGTAAGATTGGCTAAAATTTGGTAGCTTCTATTTAGATTACAGATTGCGGATTACTGATTACTGCAATCAGCAATCTGCAATCAGCAATCCAACAATAAAACTTATTAAAACCTAAACAACCAATATAATCATTAACCCACCACCATATGAACAAAGCCGCTCTAATCGAGGCAGTGGCCTCAAAAACAAAATTAACTAAAAAACAAATTGAAGAAATTTTGGAAACAATGCTGGAGACAATCACTGACTCATTGAAAAAAAACGAAGAAGTTGTGCTTACTGGTTTTGGCACTTTTTCCGCCAAAAAAAGACATGCCCGAAAAGGCGTTAACCCTCAAAAACCCGCGGAAAAAATTGATATCCCCGAAGTTATTATTCCCAAGTTCAAATCTGGCAAAGCCCTAAAAGACGCCCTAAAAGGCAAATCATAAACACTACTACCCTTGGAAATTAAAAAAGGCCAGGATTCACGTACCTGGCATGTTTTACGCCCCCCTTTTGGGTGGGGAGAAAACCCGGTGGCCGCGTAGGTGGCTAGGCGTTCTTCTTGCCCTGGCCGGCGCCGGTGGCCTCGTCGTCCTCGGTCTTGCTCAATAATCTGGGGTTGACCCTGGAGAGGGTCGCCGGACTTCCCTTGTTCTTCATTGCATTCCTCCTTGCTTTGCGGTTAAACGCTGGCGGGATGCTTACCTGGCCTCAAGCGGCTGTTTCCAGCCGCGCTATAACCAATCGGAACTGGTGAACAAATTGCCCGGCAAAGTCTTCTCTTTAAATTATTTTTGTGGGACTCCAGGGCAACAATGCCCTATATGGATTTAAGCCAGCAAAGCTGACCTTTTGTCCCCTTTTTTAGAGCAAGCTCTGCCAGGATTTGTTCAGAAACAGGACAGGAGTTGTGCCGGCTTATGATGGAGCCGGAATGCCTGGTTTTGATCAGGGGTCCAGGAACCCCAGCTTAGCCGATTTTGAGAACCATTGAGGAATCCTCCTTTGTGGAATTCGTGGTCGGCCGTCGTCAGTCAGATTTTCTTGGCTACCTCACCGCGGCCTTAACGCGGCGGCTGCCCGTCCAGATCCGGTGTGTTCCGGTGAACAATTCCTTCCCTCCTTATTGGAATTTTTCGGTCGGTAGTCGATATCAGATGAGTGGGCTCCGCCAACCCAGGAAATCAGGACCCCCAGGGCGGAATCATTCCAGAGGCCCAAATTAAACCGCTTTCCTGACCCGAATCCGCATTCTTTGTCCTCCCCAAACCACGTCGCTAGTTGGAAGAACGCGCTTAGCCCGTTGTTCGCTTTGGGCCAAGCATTAGCTGGTAACCAGGGCTGCCAGCACCTCCGGATGTTCAGTCGAAAGTAAATTAGCTAGGTGAAACCGCTTGTAAACCTCATTTTGGCTCCTTTTTTTGGCGCGTTTGGAGAACCCCATCCGCCCGGACTTACCTGCCAAGGGCCTCAACCTTGCGGTAGTTCCGGAAAAAAGTCGCGACTTTCAATATTTACCTCCTTTGTTAAAATATTTAAAATTTTCAAGATTCCTTTGGGATCTTAGCAAAAATTTACTAATGCTGTCAAGCGCTCCCTTCCTAAAACCGCAATTATTTACGACGTTAGGAAGGTGGCGAAACATTCACACAGGGTCAGTGTTTCTCTGACTCGTGTTGTTTCGCCCGAGGATTTTTCTGCTTTAACCAGGGAACGGTCATTGACCTTCAACCCGGCTGCGGCCAGATCAGATCCTCTCTAATTGCTTCACAAAGTGAAGCTACGCCAGGCCTTTTCGGAGTGGCGACTCCCAGAACACCTACAGGACAGCTGCCCCATGATGTTCCAGACCCGTTTTTTTGTGCGGACAAACCTACACAAATCCTGACATCATCCGCATTCAGGCTCCTTTCCAATATCCAGGGTTACCCGGGTTGAAGTGGTCAAGTCCCAATCGGATGGGACCAAACCATTTGCCTGGAAAATTTTAGGGTTTTATTCCCTTCCTAAAACCGCAATTATTTACGGGCTTGGGAAGTTGGCGAAACAGGGACATTTGCATGTATGTTTCGCCCTCCTTTGGTAAATTTTTGGCTCCTCGCCAATACTTCACATGGGTGAAGTTCTGCCAGGTCGTTTTTTAACGGAGTGGCGACTCCTGGGACATATTAGTTGTCCCAAACCTATGTGTCTTGCCCGCTTTCGGGCGAAAAATAATTTGCCACTTTTTAAGGGAACCGGTCTTTGTCCCTCCTTGGATCTAATACTGTATGCATTTTCTCCAAGGATAATTTTTCATGCAGGGAGCGCGAGGCGTGCGACATTGATCGCGAATATTTCCATTCTCGCCTAAAGATTCACCATCGCCGGTGTCTTGGCGCTTCGCGGTCTATTACCGTTAAATACAATTTGCCTCATCTCGCCCCCTTCTAAAACCACAAATTGCTTTATGGGCTTAGAAGGTTGGGAGTGGACCGCTCAATGCGCTAGCGCAAAATGCGGGTTTCCCCACTCCCATTGGTTGATAGGTTTAGGCCTTGCCATCAGTACCGGTTGGTTTTGCCAACACTTTGCCTCTCTTTGATTTGGGCAGGTACTTGGGATCAATGGCCTTGGAAATAACCTTAGCTTTGTCTGTGTCCATTTCGGGGCCGGGCAGTGCGGCAAGACGCTCTCGCCGTTCCTGCTTTTCCTGCAGATACTGCAGGGTACGCTCGAGCCAGAAAACCAGTTCTTTGCCCAAAAGCTCGTCAGAGCATTTGAGGCAAAGCAGGTTTTTCATGACCGCTTCCACACTGGAATGGCGGCCTCGGACTTTTTCCACTCTCACCACTTGAAAGTGCAGCTGAGGATAGTCGCTGGCCAAAAAAACCTGGCCATGGTGCTTGCCGCATTTGCTGCAGATCTTGGACTCGTCCGGGGTCAGCTTGTTTTCTGTGATGAAGCGCTCCACCCTTTTGGTGGCCTGCTCAAGCTGCACAGCATATCTTTTCTCTTCTTCCAGGGTAAAGACCAGAACCGGCAGCTGCTTCTTCTCGGAAAACCAGTCAGGAAACTGCTTGCGCAGCTCCTGGCGCTTGCGGAAAGCGCAAGGCAGACAGACGGCCAGAAGGTTGGCGACTGAGCCGCTCAACACCCTTGGCAAGCAGTGCCAAAACTTCCGCTCCCTGCCGGTTTCGGGGTCCACGAAAATCTCTTCGCGATTCCCGGTGGTGTGGCAGTAAATGCAGGTGACTTGATTTTCATCAGCCACTGCTGGATTGGGCTGGCCTTTATTCTTATTTTTCTTGGACATGAAATCCTCCTCTTTCTGTTTTGAAATTGTCAAAAAGTTTGAAACTTTTTAAATCCCTTCTAAAACCACAAATTTCTTTATGGGCTTAGAAGAAACGGGCCGAACTTTTTAGGGTTCAGCCCGGTTGCAATCATTTTGCCGGTTGTGGCAATCACTTGCCGTTGGTGCCGGTCTTGGCCGGTTTCGGCTTTTGGGCCTTGCGATTCGGCCGCAGGGCCTGGGCTTGCTGTTCCGCGATGGCCTGGGCGTCGATGGCCGGGGCCTCGGGCTTCTGTTCGTCCAGAGCCGAGGCCGTGGTCGGGTCCGCGGGTTTCTGATCGTCCTCCATCTCGGGCACGAGCTGGGGAACCCAGTCGGGCGCGGGCGCGGATTCCCGTTTCTCCTGTTTCTGGAGGTCGAGCATGGAGACCTTCTCTCCCATGGCCTTGCGATAGGCAATGGCCATGGCCGGAATCAGTCCGAAAAGGTCTTCCTTTTCCTCGGCCGGAAACTGGGTCTGGTCCAGGGCGTCTCGCAGGGCCTTCTCGCAGGAATCCTGGTCCGGCGCCCCTTCCATCTGGCCCGAATGCGTGTATAACGCACGGGTCAGGGCTGCGGGAAGGCGCAGACACATGGTCTCTTCGCCGATGTCGATGGAGGTCCCCTGCTGGGTGTCCCTCCTCGTGCTGAAGATCTTGACCTCGGCCTTGCCCTCCTTGACGTTGACCATTACGATGGCCATCCGGTAGAGGTTGGCCCACTGGATCTGGCCATAGTCATCCAGGCGCGGCTCATCCGTGCCATTCGTTTTGACCAGCTTGTCCAGAGGCAAAAGGCCGCCGCTCGGGGCGCAGACCACGCGAGCCATGTAGTTCTCCGAGTTGGCGTATTCCTTGGCAAAGGCGCCAAAGGAATTGACCAGGGCCACGTCGCTGTTTTTCACGGTGACCCGGAGCAGGTTATTGTGCACCCGTTTGATCACGGTGTAGACCCGCATCCGTTTGCCGCTGACACTGACGCCCTCGGTCCCTTCAAGCTCGGGGATGATGGTGTTGATGGTCCCGGTTACGGAAAAGGGGAACCAGTCTTTCCTCTGGCCATTATAGCCGCCATTGCCATTTCTGCCGAACGCACCCGGCGTACTGTTTCTCTCTCTCATCTGACACCTCCTTTTTGGTTGGTTCGTTCTCTTGCAAAAACAATTTACCTTTATCTATCTTTAAAAGAGCTTTCAAAAGAGCTTGCGCTCTCTTAAATCCTCATCTCAAGACAAAATCATCTACACGAGACAATTCCGTCCTGGGATCAGTAGGGGACCTTTGCAGTCCCCTTGGTGAGGTGCTTGGATGGTTAGCAGAATGCCACGGCCAGGTCAGGGTCAGAGAGGTTGGAGTTGAAGTCCTGGAGATCCCAGACGATTTCGACTTCGAAACCGTACTTTTCCCAAATCTTGGCCTCTTCTTTGGTGCACTCCACTTTGCCGCTCTCTCGCTTCACAAAATATTTCGCCATTGTTTTTCTCCTATCTAATTCGGTTAACTGATTAACTTTTTTCTTTTCCAAAGCCCCACGCAGAGGGTCAGAGATATCCTGATATGTATTTAAAATGTACATTTTATAATTTAAAGGAAATCTCTTAATGACCCTTTGATTGAGGCCTTGTTTCAAGGCGCTTAACAGGCAAAAATATGGAGGTATTTGTCCGCCAGAGGCGGACGGCTGATATCTGGCTAGGCCCTATCAGCAAAACATATAGCGCAGATGTTTTCTAGCTAGGCCGGAAAAGTCTGCAACTATATGCACTACTACCCCCATATTTTTGCCTGTTAACCATATTTATTAAAGTTCAGCTTAATAATATATAATAGCATATTTTTATCAATCTGTCAAGCAATAACTCTTTCTTTTCCATTGTTTAATCAGGCATAATAGCAAATCTAAAGAACTTTGTCAAGGGTATTTAAATACAAAGTTGCTAATATTAGCAAAATTTATAACTAACATCTTAAACTTTGTCAGCATATTTTGACCAAATACGACTTTAAAAGGATAAAGGGTAAATTTTTAACAACAAAAAAACGCTCCCCCGCAGTGCGGAGGAACGTTTTTTCTATATAATCAATTTTACTCTTTTGCTTCTGCTTTCTTGCGAAAACCAGTGCCTGCCGGAATAAGACGGCCAATAATCACATTTTCTTTCAGCCCTTCCAGTTTATCCTGCTTGCCGGTCAAAGCGGCATTGATTAAGACCCTGGATGTTTCCTGGAAAGAAGCAGCTGATAAGAAACTGCGGGTAGTCAAAGAGACCTTGGTAATGCCCAAAAATAATTCTTCAAAAGTGGCTGGCTTGGTGCCGGCTTTTTCTGCATCCAAATTTGATTCTTCCAATTCTGATTTTTCCACAATTTCACCGGGCAACAAATTGGTGTCCCCTGCGTCCTTGACAAGGATACGGCTGAATAACTGCCTGATAATTACTTCAATATGCTTTTCATTCAATCTCTGTCCTTGAGAAGCATAAATATATTGAATTTCTTTAACCACATAACGCTTGACCTCGTCTTTGCCTTTGAGTTTGTAAAGCTGGTGCAAGTCCAAACTGCCTTCGGTCAATTGGTCGCCTTTTTTGACAAAATCGCCGTCTTTAACCCAAGGCCGATAGCCAACCGGGATAATATATTCTTTTTCTTTTTCAGCATTGCCAATAACTTTAAGGGTTTTTTCTGTGATTTTAACCACGCCTGGCTTTTTGGCCGTGACTTCGGTCTTGCCTAATTTGAATAAAACCTGATCTTTGCTGACTTTGTCGCCTTCGGCCACTTTAAATGCCGGGGTTTTACTTTTAAAGGAATAAATATCTTCTCCAACCTCCTCATATCTTATTCTAATTATTTTCTGGCCATGGGTGGTGCTTAAAAGCACTTTTCCCTTTTCATCTTCAATTTTCTTGGGGGCATCACTAATTGTTATTAAGCCGTCTTCTTCAGCCAAAATTGCCTTGCGTTTTGGGGTCCTGGCTTCAAAAAGCTCTTCAACCCTTGGCAAGCCCTGGGTAATATCAAGGCCTGCAATACCGCCAGTATGGAAAGTTCTCATGGTTAATTGAGTGCCTGGTTCACCAATGCTTTGGGCGGCAATAATACCCACTGCTACGCCTAAATTTGCTAATTCATTATAAGCCAGATCATAACCATAGCATTTTTGGCAAATGCCTTTGGTTAATTTGCAGGATAATACTGACCAAACCGTAATTTTTTCTAAATCCAGCGGCTTCAATTTTCTGACGACCTCTTCGCTGATTATTTGATTTTTATCTACAATTACTTCTCCTGTCTTGGGAGCAGTTATTTTTTCCGCGCAAACTCTGCCCCAGACCCTTTCCATTAAATTAACACCGATTTCTTCGCTGTCTTTTTTAGTATAAACTGTGCCTTTTTTATCACCGCAATCTTCTTCTCTAATAACTACGTCCTGGGAAACATCAACCAATCTGCGGGTCAAATAACCGGCGTTGGCAGTTCTCAAAGCAGTATCAGACAGGCCTTTTCTGGAACCATGAGTGGAAATAAAATATTCCAAAACGTCAAAACCCTCTTTAAAGCTGGCTTTAACGGGCAATTCAATAATTTCACCGGCTGGATTAGCCACTAGGCCCTTCATGCCAACCATCTGCGTTACTTGAGCCCAGGAACCGCGGGCGCCGGAAGTAACCATGGAATAAACAGGACCTTCTTTGCTCAATGAATCTTTGCCTAATTGAATAATTCTATCTTTAATTCCCGTCCAAATTTCAATTATTTTTGAATGGCGCTCGCTTTTGGTCAAAAGACCCTGCTGATATTGATCATTAACTTCGTCAATCAATTTATCACCTTCAGCAATAATTTCCTTTTTTGCGGTCATATCCGGCAAATCATTCATGCCCCAGGAATAACCGCTTAAAGTCAGCTGGGAAAATCCCAAATCCTTGATATCATCCAACAGTTTGGCTGTTATTTCTTTGCCCAGCATTTCTATTGAAAACTTAATCAAATCGCCTAAATTTTTAGTTGTTACCTGTTCGTTGAAATACGGCAATTCTTTTGGCAAGATGCGATTGAATAAAATGCGGCCGACATTGGTTTTGATCCTTTCCGGCTTTTTCTTGCCCAATATTTCCCTGACTTCAATTTCATCTCTGATGGAAATTACTTTACACTTATAAGCCAAAATCGCCTCTTCAAATGATGCAAATAGCTTGGGCTTATCTTTTGGCTCCAAGCTAGTAATATAGTAACAGCCCCAGACAATATCCATTCTTGGCGTGTTTATGGGATTGCCAGTAGCTGGCTTGAGTAAATTTTTAGCTGAGAGCATCAAGTCCCTGGCTTCAATTTTGGCCTGCTCAGTCAAAGGCACATGAACAGCCATTTGATCACCGTCAAAATCAGCGTTAAAAGCCGCGCAAACCAAAGGATGGAGCTGGATGGCTTTGCCTTCTATTAAAACCGGTTTAAATGCCTGAATACCAAGGCGATGCAATGTCGGGGCCCTATTTAATAAAACATGGGCATCTTTAACAACTTCTTCCAAAATATCCCAGACCTCTGGCCTGTTGCTTTCAATAAACCTATTGGCGCTTCTGATGTTATGAACAAATTCTCTTTTAATAAGCTGGCTGATAACAAAGGGCTTGAATAATTCCAAGGCCATTCGTTTAGGCAGGCCGCAAGTGTCTATTTTTAATTCCGGGCCGACAACAATCACACTGCGTCCCGAATAATCAGTGCGCTTGCCCAGCAAGTTTTGCCTGAATCTTCCTTGTTTGCCTTTTAAAATATCAGCAATTGATTTTAATTGTCTTTTTTGGCCTGTTGAGGCGGTTGTAGTTTTAGAATGGCGGGCGCTATTATCCATCAGGGCGTCAACTGCTTCCTGCAGCATTCTTTTTTCATTGCGGATAATAACTTCCGGCGCGTTTAATTCTTTTAATTTTTTCAGACGATTATTTCTGTTGATTACCCGGCGGTAAAGATCATTTAAATCAGAAGTGGCAAATCTGCCGCCATCCAAGGGCACCATGGGTCGCAAATCAGGAGGAATTACGGGAATAGCGGATAAAATCATCCATTCGGGCCTGATTTTATTTTTGATTAAATTTTTAATCAATTTTGATCTTTTTACCGATCTTTCTCTTTTGGCCCCAACTGCGTCAACTAATTCTGTTTCCAAACCTTTAGCCAAATTCTCCAAATTTATTACTTCCAAAAGTTTGCGGATTGCTTCAGCGCCAATACCAACATCAAAAATATGGCCGAATTTAATGGATAAATCCTGATATTGATCTTCTGAAATAATTTTTTTTATTTTTAAATCCTTCAAATCCGCCTCGGTCTTTATATATTCTTTTTCAAATTCTGCCAATTCTAATTCTTTTTCCTTATTTAATTCTATAATCTTTTTTTCTTTTTGCTTTTCTTTTAAATCTTTATTGTTTTTTATCTGCTGAACCTGGTTTTTAAAATTCGCGTCGATTTGTTTCTTTTTATTTTTATATTCTTCTTTTAACTGCTCCAGGGCCTGGCTTTTTAAATTCTCATCAACTTTGATAATGATAAAGCTGGCAAAATAAATAATTTTTTCCAAACTCTGGATAGAAATATCCAAAATTAAACCCAGGCGTGAAGGCACCCCCCTTAAAAACCAAATGTGAGACACGGGACAAGCCAGATCAATATGCCCCATGCGTTCGCGCCTGACCATGGAATGCGTAACTTCCACACCGCATTTATCACAGACAATGCCTTTGTAGCGGATCTTTTTATATTTGCCGCAATAACACTCCCAATCCTTGGATGGACCGAATATTTTTTCGCAGAAAAGCCCGTCTTTTTCCGGCTTCTGAGTCCTGTAATTTATTGTCTCTGGCTTGGTTACTTCGCCATGAGACCAATTTTTTATTACATCCGGGGAAGCAAGTTTCAATCTGATACTGTCAAACTCCAAAGGCTTTGCTTGATTAAATATCATGTTAGTATCTCTTAATTATTAATAAAATGTATTAAATTTATTTTTTACCGTCTCTTTCTCTCCTTAAGTTTTCTTTGCCTTGTTCAATAACTATTTGTCCGCCCTGCAATAATTCCACATCCAAACAAAGACCTTTTAACTCCCTGACCAGCACATAAAATGATTCGGGAATATTCAGCCTTTTTATAGGTTCGCCTTTAATAATGGATTCATAGGCCTTGGCCCGGCCCGGCACATCATCGGATTTGATGGTTAAAATTTCCTGCAAAGTATGGGCAGCGCCATAACCT
>Ga0154627_102_pt1 | contig 19641 bp, 19 predicted proteins | sample Rifle2008BG13ft_FD_116056 | JGI IMG/M metagenome (GOLD analysis project Ga0154627, IMG submission 116056) | Candidatus Buchananbacteria bacterium RBG_13_39_9
CCGTTCCCATTCAGTGCTCTACCCCCAGGGACATTCAAAGAGGCTAGCCCTAAAGCTATTTCGGGGAGAACCAGCTATTACCGGGTTCGATTGAAATTTCATCCCTAGCCACAGCTCATCCGATAGTTTTGCACAACTAAGCGGTTCGGGCCTTCACCAGCTGTTACACTGGTTTCACCCTGGCCATGGCTAGCTCACCCGGTTTCGGGTCTATTACGTGCTGTAATATAGTTAATTAGCCACAAGCTAAAAAGTTAGCTCGTAACTAATTAACTAATTTCGGGCATTTTACCCTCGCTTTCACTATGCCTTCGTCCTTTGCGGACTTAGACGCACAACGCATAATAACTCGTTGGCTCATTCTTCAATAGGCACGCCGTTACCAGCCACACATCGCTACGCTCTGTGCGTCTGGAAATCCAAAATTCTAATCTCTAAATTCTAAACAATATCAAATTTCAAATGCCCAAAATTCAAAAAAATTTGGCCATTTGGATTTAGGATTTATAATTTGTTTAGAATTTAGGATTTCGGATTTAGAATTTCCGCACGAAACGCAGTGAAGTGCGGCCAGCTCCGACTCCTTGTATGCATATGGTTTCAGATACTATTTCATCTCCCTCAACGGGATACTTTTCACCTTTCCCTCACGGTACTTGTTCACTATCGATCATGGAGGAGTATTTAGCCTTTCCACATAGTCGTGGATGGTTCCTACAGGATTTCACGTGTCCTGTAGTACTTAAGAATGACAACCACAAAGATATAACCCATTTCACGATACGGGACTATCACCCTCTATGGTTCCTCTTTCCAGAGGATTCTGCTATGGAAGTTATACTTGTTTCTTTGTCTAAACTCTGTGAGGAGTTTAATATTGTCACCTTGCAACACCTTATCAGCAACGGCTCACACCTTTAAGCATTCAAATCCGTAAGTTAAAAAACAAACTTCATTGAACGCCACACTAATAAGGTTTGGGCTCTTCCCTTTTCGTTCGCCACTACTAAGGGAATGCTCTCCGCCAAGGGCGGAGAATTTTTTTCTTTTCCACTAGGTACTGAGATGTTTCACTTCCCTAGGTTGTCTTCATACACCTATGTATTCAGTGTACGATAGTCCCGCAACACGGGACTGGGTTTCCCCATTCGGAAATCCCCGGATCAAAGGTCGCTTGCCACCTCACCGAGGCTTATCGCAGGCTGCTACGTCCTTCATCAGCTCTCCATGTCTAGGCATCCACCATATGCACTTGTGTTATTTAACCACAAGAATTCTAGAAATATACTTCCTTAAATTCTTGACCAAACTTTTGTTATTTGCTTGCAAACCGTAGTTAGCGTCAGCAAACGAAGGTTTGGATTTTGCTTGCCCGCCGAAACTTCAGTCTAGGCGGGTTATTTGTAATTTTATTATGATGCTCTGTTCTCTTTTTTGTTGAAACTTATTACTACTTATTAAGTTGTCAATGATCTTGACCTTCAAGTCCTTAATTTCATATACAGATTTCAGATTGCTGATTTCAGATTATGGATTATTGTGTATAGGAAATTAATGGCTCGAACCCCGAAGGGGTCCCTGCGGGAGAACTAAAAAAACCGCCTTACCAGCGGTTTTAGCCGACCGAAAAATCATCAAGGCATCTAACCGCTTGGTTTTTTTAGGATTAATGATAGTTTGACCATAAAAGAATTGTTGATAATTAAATTTATGGGTAATTTCATTATATACATAGTTGGAAATGATGTCAAGTCGGAGAATAATACTATAATAAGTATATTTTTATTATGCCATATTTTAATTTTTCTGTCAAACTAAAACCTCAAATTTTTTCAGTTTTTGCTTCAATTTCCATGAACTGCAATGGCTTAAAATCCCTAAATAAGACTGCATTACTTGCTCAAATGCTTTATCTGAAATTTCGCCGGCACTTAATTGCGCCAACCTGAAGCCCAATTTTCTAAACATCCGCCTTTTAGTTTTTGTCCGCAAAACGCGATAATGCGGCAAAGTTACATAACCTAAAAAATCAATGCCCTGCCTCAACTTTCTGATTGTTACTTTTTCGGGATGTAAATCTAATTTTAATTCTTGCCTTGAAAAATTAACTATTTCAGAAATTAGCCCTTTTAGATAATTTTTATCGGAGTGGACTATAATAAAATCATCAGTATAGCGCAAATAAAATCTGACCTTGAAGCGATGTTTAATAAACTTGTCTAGTTCATCTAAATAAATATTGGCAAAAAGCTGGGACGTGAGATTGCCAAGAGGCACTCCTTTTTGGGTCTCTAAATTTTCATTATTATAACTGTCAATAATTATATCAACCAAATCCAAGACCCGAGAATCAGAGATTCGCCGGCGAATTAAATTTTTTAAAATATCATGGTTAATTGAGGCGAAAAATTTGGCGATATCGCATTTGAGGATAAAACAATTTTTCCTGTAATGCCCGCCGGCTCTCTTGGCAAACTGTTCCAATCTGGCAACTCCCCTGTGCGTGCCTTTATTTAAGCGGCAAGAATAGGAATCGCTGATAAAAACAGGATCAAATGCGGGATATAAAATGCGAAAAACAGCATGGTGCAAAACGCGGTCGCGCACAGAAGCTTTATGGATTGTGCGAGGTTTGGGATCGCGAATTGAGAAAGATTGATATTTACCGTGCCGGTAATAATTGTTTTTCAAAAGCCAGTGAAGTCGGAAAATATTATCCTCCAAACTAAATTCAAAAGCAATCACATCCTTTTTCTTTCTTTTGCCTCGTTTAAATTCATGCCAGGCTAAGAATAAATTTTCTAAACTAATAATTTTATCAAAAATATGATTGACTTTAATCATAATGAAATATCATTAATTCAAAAATCGTATGATCTTTACAAGACTATTTATCAGCTTGTCAAAAATTTTCCCAAGAGCGATAAATATAATCTGGGCCATGAGCTAAAAATCCTTAATCTCCAAATAATTGAACTGCTGATTGAAGCGGAAAGCGCCAAAAAGGACTGGAAATCTCCGCCGGTAGAGAAAGCCAGCGCCAAACTAGGTCTGCTGAAAATATTTATTCGCCTGTCTTCCGATCTCAAAATTATTGACCCAAAAAAATACCTGGGAGTTCAAGAACAACTGCAGGAAATAGGACGGATGATAGGTGGCTGGCTAAAATCTCTGAAATAACGCATAAAGCTCTCGGACGCGAGTCAAAGAGCTTTTGCGTCTGATAAAGACATAGCGCGAGGAATCCGGACGCGGCGCCCCACTGATTGTTGACATTGTCAGTTCTGTTGTAGTTCAGTTCCAGTTGCTTGTAGTTGTTGTTCCAGTTGAAGTTGAGGCAGGCAAAGAAATCGCCATCAGCAGCCGGGATATGCCAATTCCCGTCAATAAAGCAGAATGGGAATCGCTTCTCTTTCTGGTTTCTCCATTTGAGAATTAATATGCGGCAGCATCCCGCTGAAATTATTAGCAGGAACCTGCTCCAGAAATTGGCAAGCAGTGTCTATATCATAATAATTCTCTCCAAATTTCCAGTGGAAATAAGGACTCTGATTATCACAAAAAGAAATTTCGGCGACCCAGCCGCTCGCGAGCGGCTGGGTACATTAGCCTACTTTCAGGATTTATTATAACAAAATTTTTAAAGTTTTAAAAAATTAAAAAGGAGCCAAGGGAACAAGTTTCTAAAAAGAAACAAGTTCCCAAGGCTCCAAAGTTCACTGCGCGAGGAATCCGGACGCGGCGCCCCACTGACCGCTGACATCGTCAGTCCCGTCGTCGTCCAGTCCCAGCTGCCCGCAGCTGTTGTTCCAGCAGAAGTCGAGGCAGGCAAAGAAATCGCCATCAGCAGCCGGGCTGTACTCACAACCAGCGCAGTCAATGTACAACTGGCCTTGACCAGTGATCCGATCCGGATGCGTGAGCAACAGAATCGCCACTTCGTACGGTCCCAGCCCGAATTCTTTGTCCGCGAAGCGAACCTGCGCGTTGCGCACCGAATGGCCTGCCCACTTTTTGCCGAACTGGAACGGAAAGACCCAGAAATCTCCGGGCTGTTCGTTCAGCTTAGCGTGAGTTTGCGCCGTCTTTTCTTTCAAGCGCAGATGCTTTTCGGTCAGCGTTCCTTCTCGCCAGTTCTGGAATTTGCGATCATTGGCGATCAGACCGAGCACTGCTTCCAGCGCCGTGTGGTAAGTATTTCCTACCTTTTCGGGTTTGAGAATGACTGCCCAGCCTTCGGCCCACTCGGGAAGCTCGCCGCTGGCCAGTTCTGCCACATGGCTCGCATCCAGGTTCGGGAAGAGCTTGAGCAGGATTTCCACCTGCTCCTGTGGCGTGCGGATGCGGAAACCTTCGGGGTAGCAGTAGCTGCTTTCCGTCTGTTCATCCGCATAGGGCAGGACTTTTTCCAGTTCCGCGCGTTCAAAGGGATTGCGCCCTTCCAGAAACGCGCGCAGCTGATCTCCTGTTTTTCCCTTTTTACCGCCGCTCTTTTCTCCAGCTTCCAATTGCGCCATCAAATCCCTGAGCAGACCGAACGTTACGTTCGACCCGCTGCCGACAACCACGTTTTTTGTCATGGCCATCCTCCTTTCGCGTTTTTAGCTCGCCAGCTTTATTTACCCCCAAAGGGGTATTTCCAATGTTCAAAAGTACCTAAATGATAGCATATTTCGCAACAAAAGTCAACATTTGTGCTTTAAATTAAAACATTTTAAGCTAAAATTAGCTCCAAAGAACCACATTAGGCACCGAAATTGTAGTTAGAACAGCGATTTTTTTGATTTATCCCAACCGAAGAAGTAGTTTCAGAGGTTCGGCCTCCAATTTGGAGGCCGAACCTCTATATCCTAAACGCCAATCAAAAAAATCGCCGCACAAAACCCTTGTTAAAAAACAAAAAAACAGAAATCCTGACGAACTTCTGCTTGCTAATTATATTGATAAAAATTTACTGCAAATACTTAATATTCCAGCTTAATATTAAGCTTATCAGCAATCAGATGAAACCATTTTTCATGGCGGTCAACTTTATGAGCCAAGGCCACCATTCCCTGAAAATATGTATCGGCTTTTTTTGCATAGGTATCAACAGCCGTCTGTAAATCAGAAAAATCATCCTTAGTGGTTAAGGGATCAATCATCTCTTTAATCTCATCCTTGGTTGCAAAAACGTCCATTAATTTTTGGATATCTTCTTGGGTTAACATAAATTCAAAATGTTATATTCTATGTCAATTTTAACTTAATACCCTTTGTCGGTCAAAAAATTTTCTTGTATTTATTTTGTGCGGGCGAGAGGACTTGAACCTCCACGGGATTGCTCCCACTTGCTCCTAAGGCAAGCGCCTATGCCAATTCGGCTACGCCCGCTCAGTTAAAAGTTTGTGTACACCATATATTAACAGTTGAAAATCATAAATAAACATTTTACCGTTTATATAACTAATACCTAAACTTTTAACTGAGCCCGCATAAATGGCTCTGCTTTTAAATATTTTCTTCTTAAATATGGCGCGGTTTTATCTTTATATATATTTTTTAGAAGCCTCAAAGAATCTTTAGTCCCATAACATAATATATTAGCACCTTTACTTTTCTCTATCCAACCGCCGACTAATTTTAAATTTTCATTGCTTTTATTTTTTAACCAGATCAGAAATAGATTACTGGCCGATGATATCCTTACTCTCAATTGAGAGAATTGACTCTCGGGATGCTTAAAATAATGGATATTTCCATCGCCATCTATACAGCCCCTAAGAAAATCCTTAAAATATTTATCCGGTATCTTTAGGCTGCCTAGAATTTTAGATTTATTAGGCATTAATCCGATTGAAAGTAAAAATCGGTAAAAATTTATATCACCGAATTGTACTACATAATATTTCTTTTCTTCATTCCCGCCACGTGATTTTCTGCCAATCTTATTAGATAATCCTAAAATTTTTTTAAATAGCATTGCTAATTCTAAATCCTTGGAAGTAAAATGCAAATGTCGCCCATCAGGCGACAAATTGCCATCAGTGGTCATTAATCCTATTACGTAAGCAAAGTCGGGAGACCATACACTTTTTATTTTATTTAATGGTTTCATGGCTTAATTATACCACACTAAGCCCTAGTGTGCCTACCAATTTCACCACACCCGTTGAATTATATCTTTATAAAATTGCGTATTACTTAAATGGAGATAGGGAGATTTGTCCGCCAAAGGCGGATCCGCCTCTGGCGGAAACTCCTTTTGCCGAGAGCGGGATTTGCCCGCCAAAGGCGGATCCGCCTCCGGCGGAAACCCACTTGTGCCGAGGAGGAGATTTGAACTCCTATGCCTTGCGGCGTCCTGCCTTTGGCGGGATGCGTATACCAACCTTCGTTGGCCGTAGCCATTTTACCATTTAAAACGTGGGGACGGAGAGATTTGAACTCTCACAGTATTGCTACCACAGGCTCCTGAAGCCTGCGTGTCTACCAATTCCACCACGTCCCCGGAATTGTTTGCCAACTACGGTTGGCGAAGGCCAATTTCGCCACGACCAGTATAAACTTAGTTAAATTATTTTTTAAAAAACATTAATACTCCTAAAATACTACTAATACCTAAACTTGTAACTGGCCCGAGGCCTTGCCTTCATAAACTTTTATCTGGCCGAAAATAGTTGGCAATAGGATAAGCTATGATTAAAATAATCAAACCAAACATTCTTTAAGTAGCATTTAAAATTGAATTGATAATAAAACTTGAAGAAGAATAGGCAGTAAAAATTATCAGTAAACCAATAATGCCTGAGATGATTGCCCCCCTAGCTTTTTTTGTTTTTTCTTCATCACCCATGGAAAACATCCAAAGCAGGCCGGCATAAATTACCAACACTGTGAAAATAATTCCAATAAGGCCAATCGCCTGGTTAATCAATGAGAAAACAAAAGTTTGCAAATTAACATCTGGCAAACCCAATGGTAGCTTTATGACAATTAATCCATCTCTAATATTATCACTTTGTGCCCAGACAATTTGAGGCAAAAGGAATAGATTTAAAGTGATTAAATATTTATAAACTCTTTTCATAATAAAATAATCTATTAAATAAATTTAATTGTACTTTACCAAAATATTATAATTTTGTCAATAACTTTAGAGCAAATCTTGTTATTTTAAAAATAAGCTTTATAATGTATAATATACGCAAAAATATTAACTGAAGTATTTTTCGTTAATTTCTAAGTTCTAAGCTTATTTTATGCTAAAAGAAAAATTCGTCTGTCCTTTTTGCGGTTTTGAATCAAATGGCTCCGGACTTTGTCCGACCTGCGATAAGAATCTGGAAAAGGTCTGCTATTGCGGCTCGGGAAAATTTTCCGCTGAATGCTGCGGCGCAGCCAGCGAAGAAGACAAAAGCGCTGAAGAATTAATTAAAGCTGAAGTCGCCAGCGAAACCTTGTCGGAACTGGCCAAAATACAGGAGGAAGAAATTAAAGAAGAGGAAGAATTGGCAAAAACTGAAGAAATTAAGGAGGAGGAAGAATAATTTGATATAGCCACTTGCCAAATTAATAATTGAGTATTAAAATATACATACATATCCAAAAATATTATTAAAAAGGATTAATAATATTTTTAATTTTTTATATTTATGATTAGGGCAGAACATCTTACTAAAAATTTCGGCAGCTTTAAAGCGCTTGATGATATTAGCTTTGAAATAAACCGCGGCGAAATAGTCGGCTTATTGGGTCCCAATGGCGCCGGCAAAACTACAACTTTGAGAATTTTAACCAGTTATATTTTTCCGACCTTAGGCCAGGTTAAATATGATAATCTTGATATTGTTGAAGACAGCTTGGCTATCCGCAAAAAAATCGGATTTTTGCCGGAAAATAATCCCCTTTATGAGGAAATGAAAGTCAAAGAATATCTTAGTTATGCGGGAGAAATGCACGATATCCCCAAAGACAAATTGAATGAGGCCGTAAAAAACGTTATTGAAATCTGCGGCCTGAAAGAAAAACAAAATCAGGAAATCAGCAAGCTCTCCAAAGGTTATTGCCAACGAGTCGGCTTGGCCCAGGCCCTGATTCATGATCCGGAAATTTTAATTCTGGATGAGCCGACCGAAGGCCTTGATCCCAATCAAAGAATTGAAATCCGCGATTTAATCAAAAAAATTGGTGCCCAAAAAACAGTAATTTTATCTTCCCATGTTTTGTCAGAAGTTGATGCCACCTGCAACCGCGTCTTGATAATTAATCAGGGTAAAATTGTGGCCTCTGGCTCACCCGAGGAATTAAAAGCCCAGTCAGCCAAGCAAACCAAAATTAATCTAAAAGCCGAAGGGCCAGTGGATTCCATGGTTGAAGCTATAAAAAAACTAGATGGCGTGGAAAGAATTTTAAATGCCAAATCAGAAGGCAATATTGTCAGTTTAGAAATTGAAACCGATGCCACCAAAGAATTGCGCAAACCCCTAGTCCAATTATTACTGGACAATAACTGGCAGCTTTTGGAAATCACTAAACAGGAAAAATCCCTGGAGGATATTTTTGTTAACCTAACAAATCCTACGAAATACTAATCTCTACGAATTTACGAATACCTGCCATTAGTATATTCGTAAATTATTTGTAATTCGTAGGGTAAAAAACCTTAAATTTATGAACCATATTTTAGCCATAACCAAAAAAGAACTTAAGGACTATTTCAATTCCCCGCTCGCCTATATTTTTATCAGCATTTTCCTGGTAGCGGCTGGCTGGCTGTTTTGGCGTAATTTTTTTCTTTACGGACAAGCGAGCATGCGCTATTATTTTGCTTTGCTGCCCTGGCTGTTTTTATTTTTAATCCCGGCCCTGACCATGAAATTATGGGCTGAAGAAAAAAAGCTTAAAACCCAGGAAGTCCTTTTTACCTGGCCAATCAATGATTATGAAGCGGTTTTGGGCAAATTTTTAGCCGGAGTAATTTTTCTTTTAATTGCCCTGCTGTTATCGCTTTCCATCCCGATTTCCATTTCTCAACTGGGAGAACTGGATTGGGGAATCATTATTGCCAGCTACTTGGGCTCTTTGCTTTTAGGCGCTGTTTTTTTGGCCATCGGGCTTTTTATTTCCAGCTTAACTGACAACCAGATTATTTCTTTTATTGTTTCCGTGGCCCTTTGCTTTGCTGTTTTTATTATCAGCGAAGATATAGTTTTATATGTTTTACCCGGTTTTCTTGTCAATTTTTTTCAATACCTTGGGTTAGGTTATCATTTTGCCAGTATTAACCGCGGCGTGCTGGATTCGCGCGATTTGCTTTATTATTTTTCAGTAATTTTTATTTTTATTTATTTAAATATCAGGCAGATTGAGAGCCGCAAATGGAAATAGGTTACTAATATACGAATCTGCTACCTGCCTGCCGGCAGGCAGGCTAATCTACTAATTATTTCCCAAAATCCTATTTGTAGATCTGTAGCTTATCTGTAAATCTGTAACAATTAATCTTCATCAATGCTATGAAAAATATACTTAATCGTAAAAATATTTTTAACACCCAATCGCTGACATTGCTTCTTATTATTATTGCTATTTTGTTGGTGGCCAATTTTATTTCAGCCAATCACTTCGGCCGGCTGGACCTGACTGCTGACAAGCAATATTCTATTTCTAAAACAACTAAAGACACTCTGAAAAAACTTGATGATTTGCTAACCATTAAGGTCTATTTTTCTCAGACACTGCCTCCGGATTTAACACAAACCGCCCAATATATCAAAGATGTTTTAAGCGAGTACAAGGCCTATTCTCACAAAGTCAATGTTGAAATCATTGATCCGGCCAAAGATGAAACAACTAAAAGCGAAGTTGAGTCACTTGGCATACCGGAAATAGAAATGCAGATTATGGAAAAAGACCAATTCAAAGTGCAAAAGGGCTATCTGGGCATTGCCATATTTTTTGGCTCTAAAAAAGAAATCATTCCCATTGTCCAGGATGTTGCCAACATTGAATACGAATTAACCTCTGCCATCAAACGCTTAACCAGTGAAAATTTAAAAAATATCGGCTTTTTAACCGGACATGATGAACATGATATTTATGAAATTCCCTCTTATGCCGGTATGCAAACAAGCCCCAGCGATTACACTTTGATTAAAAAGGAGTTAGATAAAAATTATAATGTTACCACCATTGATATATCCAGCGGGCAAAAAATTGAAAATATTGACACCTTGATTGTAGCCGGGCCCCAAAAAGCCCTAAGCGACAGAGAATTTTATGAAATTGACCAATTTTTAATGCGCGGCGGCCAGGCCATCTTTTTACTTGATCAGGTTACTATTGCCGGCAACCTTCAGACGGAAATTAATGTAACCGGCCTGGATAAATTGTTATCAAATTACGGAATCCAAGTAAATTCTAATTTGGTCATGGATATTAGCAATGAAACCGTTGGCTTTTCTTCCGGCTATATGCAATTTTACCTGCCTTATCCGTTTTGGCCCAAATTAATCAAGGATAATTTTGCCAAAGATAATCCGATCATGGCGCGCTTGCAAACCATTTCATTGCCTTGGTCCAGCTCATTAAATAGCTTGGATAAGGAAGGCGTAACCACAACTGTTTTAGCAACGACGACTTATTCGGGCTCAACAGTCAGTCAGCCCTTTAATCTGGATCCGCAGCAGCAATATAATCCCACTGAAAGAAAAAAAGTGCCTATGATAATTTTGGCCAAGGGCCAATTTAAAAGCGCTTATGCCGGGCAAAAAGCGCCGGAAATAAATTCGGAAAATTCTGAAAATGTTTCCGCTGACAAAACCATTGACCAGGCAGAAAAAGAAATTCAGATTATCGCAGTCGGCGATTCTGACTTTATCAATGATGACAATTTAAAAAGATTTCCTGACAATGCCGTCTTTTTCCAAAATGCCGTTGATTATCTGACCATGGGTTCGGATTTAATCAGCATTCGCGCCAAGACCCTGCAGGACCGCCCCTTAAATCAGCCTTCGGAAACGAAAAAAACCTGGATTAAAATTATTAACTTAATAATGATTCCTTTGCTGGTAATTGTCTTTGGAGTGTTCAGATTTTACCAAAGGAAGAAGAATAAATAATGTTACTAATCTGCTAATACTCTACGAATCTACTAATTTTTGAATAGCTCTTACTTATTAGTAGATTAGAAGCTGATTAGTAAATTCGTAGCTTAATATATATGACTTCAAAAACAAAAAAATTTATAACATTAATAATCATCTTAATTATCCTTGTTGCGGTTTTTATTTTCTGGCAAAATCCCTTAAACCATAAAACAAACAATGGCAATACCGAAGAAATTTCAACTGCTAATTTGGATAATGCGCAGAAGATTGAAATTTCCAAAGGCGACAAAACAACAATTCTGCAAAAAGAAAATGACAAATGGCTGGTGTCTTCTGAAAATAACGCTGAAGCCAATTTGGATTATATTAATAAATTAATCGATGCGCTCAAAGAAGTAAAACAAGGCACAATTATTTCCCAAAACAAAGACAAATTGGCCACATTTGAATTAGCTGAAGGCCAATATACCAAAGTTAAATTATCAGACAGTTCCAATAATATATTATTAGAATTGCTGGTCGGCAAAATGGGCCCGGCTTACACCCAATCTTATGTTAAAAAGCTGAATTCAGATAATGTTCTCCTGATCAACCAAAATCTTTTATTGTCTATAACTCCCAATAGCTGGATTAAACCGCCGGAAACAAATACCAATTCAACGAAATAAAAAACAGGTCTGTCATGGTGAGCTTAGTCGAACCATCAGGCCTGTTTTTTTGTGCCCATTCTTGACTGAATGAATTTTTTGTGATATATTTACAAAAAATCGAGGGAGGGTCAAAATGTTCTTGAAAAAGATATCATTTATCCTGGTTTTATTTCTTTGTTTGTCTTGCGCCCAAAATTCCAGTCCGACTCAGAATAGCCAAATTTACAAAGTAATTCGGGTGGTTGACGGAGATACTATTGTTTTGGACACCAAAGCCAAAGTCAGACTTTTAGGCGTGGACACCCCGGAATTGCACCATCCCAAAAAGCCGGTTCAATGTTTTGCCCAAGAAGCCAAAGACTTTACGGCCAGACAAGTGCTGAATCAGAAAGTCAAATTGACTTTTGAAGGGCAAAGGCAGGACCGCTACGGCCGCCTTTTAGCCTGGGTCTGGTATGGTCCGGGCTATAAGAAGCTTCTCAATGCTGAAATAATAAAGTGGGGATATGGCTTTTCCTACCGCAAATATCCGACTTCTCGATTAGAAGAATTTAATCGGTTGGAAAAAGAAGCCAGGGAAAACCAGCGGGGCCTCTGGTCGCCTGGTGCTTGTCCGTAAAAAACAAAACAAAAAGGAGGGTTCCTTATGAAAAAAAATACGGCCAAAGGAAAAAAGGTAAGTAAAGGCCCTAATGGCGAAAGGGTAAAAATGCCCAAACCCAAGCATGTACAAGTGCTGCGTGGTTTGGCCATAAAAATTCTAAATTCTGCGTCGCCACAATACGATTACTATGACGGCAAAAAGGTCCCCTATCTCTTTTTGGAAACTCTGAATGCGACCATCATGGCCTTGAACTATAATCCGCAACTTGTTGTACCGCAAATGATCCAGGAAGGATATCTTATTCCCAGACCTCAAGAAGAAAATTCTTTCTACATCCTGATCTGCAAACAAGCAGGCAAAAACTTGAAAATCAAAGCCGCCTAGCGACCCAAAACCCCGACATCGGCCGGGGTTTTTCTATATCCACCGAAGCTTTTTTATCCGCCGAAGCTTTAGCGGAGGTGGAAGCGTAGGTGGATAAATTTAAAAAGGCCAGCAATGCCAGCCTAAAATACTAATTATTTTTCTATTAGACTATACCCTAATAGATTCTGAACCATAAACTTCCCCAATAATCCCTTGAATAAAAACCTTATTTTCCAATTCTTTTTCAATTTCATCCTTGATTTCTGGCATTTGCATATAAAGTGAGATGAGTTCTGTAATGCTCATATCACCAATTATAGAATCGACCTTCCTTTGAATATTTTCTCTTTCCCTGCCATGGCAGTTTACAAGTGCAGAAACTAGTCCCCTTATTTCACCAATCAGTCCAGGGTCGATTTTTACAGGGCCAACTTTTATTATTTTTTTCCTAACTTCATCATTTGCGCTTTTTCGTTCCATTTTCCTTTCCTCAACCAAATCTTTTAATTCCTTTGCCACTCCGTGGCAATTTTTTTAGTACGTGCTAGGTGATAAGTTTAGATTATATAAAAAAAAGAAAAATGTCAAGCGTAAAACGTGAAACCCCGACATTTGCTGGGTTTTTAAATAAAAATTTAAAAAAATAAAAAATTGGCTTACAACGGGATTTTACTCTTTAGAGTTTCAAATGAAATACTAAAGTATGAACTCCATAAAAGAGCCAATTTTTTATTTTAAAAAGCGCCGAGAAAATTCCCAGCGCATTTTTTTATTATGTTTTCAAATGCCCGCCATCTTTAAAGGTGATGGCAATCGTATGAGGAGAAACAATTTCTTTGACCTGATCGCGAACTGCGACAATCGCATCAAAATCCGTGTATTGCAATAAGCGCAGGTAATGCTCAGTCAGTTTTTCCTGCTGATCGCGCCGTAAAAATCCATGTTCAGTGAAAAACTGATACAACCGAGTCACTTCCTGCCAATTATTTTGTTGTGCCTGCTTTTGCAAATTGCTCCAGGCGTAGCTACCGGGCAAAATCTCTTCCAGAAAAAGTCCCCAAGTCAGGATAGTTCCCTGATACTCGCTGATCATGCGCTTGGCAAAATCCGGCAGTTCCTGAACATTGGAATCAGTGGCTCCGGCACCAATGACTGTGCCTGTGCGTACGTAAAGATCATTGTCACGGCAGATTTGCAAAACCTTGAACGGATCAACTTGCGGTTTATGCAAAGCGTGTCGCGTCTCGGAATTCCAGCCGTCAAAGCCGATGTAAATGATCCTGATATCCGCCTCCCTCAAAAGCGGAGCCGTCCGCTCAGTTATGGAATTGGCAGTGAGGTAGGCATACTTGTTGATTTTCGTCTGGCTGAATTTCTTGCGCGCGTCCAGATATTCTTTCAGCCATTTTTCCTGCTGGTTCAAACCCATCACCGGTAAAAACTGGTTGCTGACATCGAAAACCCAATTGATGTTCAATTTTTCAGCCAGTTGGTTCTCAATGTCAAAGTATTCCGGAAATGGTTTGAACAGCGGCGCAGAATTTATACTCTGTAAAGAGCACATTTCACAGGGCTTGCCAATTGCATTGGCCCAGGAACACCCACGAACGCTTTCCAGGACAAGATGGCGAATGTTAGTGAATAGGCCGTATTGCAATTGGCTCATAACTTTCAGCCGATCAGCAAGTGCCAGATAATTGTCGTAAGAAAAACGCGCATAGTGCTGACCCGTTTCGGGATTTAATTGCAGATATCCCTCGCTAAAAGTCCTCTCGCCAATCAGCAATGACTCCAACACAACCTCCGCATCGCCGACTCCGACATGGTCAATGAAGGGCAAGGACTGGTAAGTTGCGGGGATTACCCGAATCAGCGGCCCACCCACGCCCGTACGGATACGATCGCCATATTCTTGCTTGAGAGTTTGCAACAGCTTAAGTGATTGCTCGGCATTATAGGAATAGACCGAGCAGAAAATCGCGGAGGTAACTTCTTGAACTAAATCGTTTTCAATTTCCTGATGAAGATAGCGTAAAAGATATTCCCGTTCTCGTCCGTGCACATCGGCGTTAGGATAGGATTCGTCAATGGCCAATGCTGGCAGCAAAAAATCGTATTTATGTCTTAAATCATCAGAAATGGTGACTAATGCTGCGACGCTCCCGCTCGGCATCATCAAAGTATCGAAACGCTCATCATACTCCTTGTCCTGGGTACAATGGACAAAATACGGTTTGACTTTTTTCTGCAGTAAAATCATGCCCGCCAAAAACTGCTGGACTAAATTTTCCGGCTTAAGATAATAATCTTGCCTTAAGGAGACTTTAATTTCTTTCTTTTCCGGAATTGTTTCAGTTCCCGACTGATTAAATTCCGGGTGTGTTTTTAAATACTCCTTGTCCACAACGGTCTTCCACCAGCTTTCATTTTGCAGCGCCTTGTTAGTGAAACTGTGATTTTGCGCGTCATGCTGATGATAAGCGGGATTTCCCCAGAGAAAACCGTTGGGCTTACCGCTGTAGGCAAAATCAACCTTTAGTAAAGACAGGATCAATGCCAAAGCCATCATTATTCTCATTATTTTTCTCCTTTTTGTTTTTAATGTTCAATAAAAAATCTTATCATATTTTTTCATTCGTGTCAACCCAAAACCCCTACATCTGCCGGGGTTTTTATATATCCACCGAAGCTTTCCTGTCCGCCATAGCTTTAGCGAGGGCGGAAGCGCAGGTGGATAAATTATAAAAGGCCAGCTTTGCCGGCCTAAAATACCAATGAATCTTTTTTCTATTAGGCTATACCCTAATAGATTCTGAACCATGAACTTCCCCGATTATTCCTTCAATAAAAACCTTAATTTCCAATTCTTTTTCAATTCTATCCCGGATTTCGGGCATTTCTACACAAAGTGAAATGAGTTCTGAAATCCTCATATCACCAAGGATACTATCAATTGCCCTTTGGATACATTCCCTGTCCCTACCATGGCAGTTTCCCAGTGCGGAAACAAGTCCCCTGATTTCACCAATCAGTCCGGGGTCGATTTTTACAGGACCAACTTTTTTTATTTTTTTTCTAACTTCATCCTCCGCGCATTTTTGTCCCATTTTCTTTTCCTCAACCAAACTTTTAATTCCTTTGCCACTCCGTGGCAATTTTTTTAGGTACGTACTAGGTGATAAGTTTAAATTATATAAAAAAATGAAAAATGTCAAGGGCAAACCCAAAACCCCGACATCTGCCGGGGTTTTTTATTTCCATAATCACAGCGCAGGCGCGAATTCGAATTCGCGCCTGCGTGCTAATATTTTTATTTCAACTTTCTTAAACTTCTATGATACCTAATCACAAACCGATGATCCTCATCGCGTCCTTTAATCAGCAACTTTATCCCTGCCTGTTTTTGATCCAGTTTCAAAGGCGATTCTTTATGCGGTAAATATATTTCTTCTTCCCTTTTGGCCAAACTACAAATATTTAAATTCAATTTTAATTCAGCTAAAGCTTTTATAGCGGCATTTAACTGCCCCTTGCCGCCGTCAATGACAATCAAGTCAGGCATTTTACCTTTTTCCTTAACTAATCGATAATAACGGCGCAAAACAATTTCAAACATCATGGCTGTATCGTTTTGTTGCTCGGTTAAATCTTTCTTGCCCTCCGAAGCTTTCTTGTCCGCCGTAGCCTTGGCGGAGGCGGAAGCGAAGGAGGGCCACCTAATTTTAAATTTACGGTATTCATTTTTATTAAACCTGCCATTAACCATCTGAATCATAGCGCCAACATTATATTTACCCTGCAAAGTAGAGATATCAAAAAATTCAATCACCTTTGGCAAGACGGATAAACCCAGTTTTTGTTGTAAATCTAAAATTCCCGGTTCCAAACCCAAAGTAATTTCCAAATTATTCTTAACCAACTTTAACAATTCCGCTTTCTCCCCTTTTTGCGGTACAGTCAAATCCACTCGGGGCATGTAGGAGACAGTAAATTTCTTAGCCTTAGTTTCCTGCAGATATTTAACAATTAAATCCTGTTCTTCAAGTTTACTGGGAATAATTATTTCCCGGGGAATAAAATTTATGGAATAATATTGTTTAATAAAATCCTCAACCACACCCAAATAATTCTGAAATTCAAATTTATGGCGCGAAGTAATTACGCCTTTATCAATATTAAACAATTGAAAATAAATTTTATTGCCGACTACCAGCCAGTTCAAAATATCCTGGTCAAAATTTTTGGGCACGTCAATTTTCTGGCGTTCCTCAATTAATTTCACGGCCACAATCTGGTCGCGATAATTTTTTGCCAGTTCATACTGCTGTTTTGCTGAAGATTCTTTCATTCGTCTAGTAATATCATTTAAAATTTCCCTGGTTTCGCCTTTTAACAAGCGCTCAGCATTTTTTATATTAGCTAAATAATCAGCTTCTGTAATAAATCCCTGACACGGACCGCTGCAACGGCCAATGTGATATTGCAGACAAACTTTTTTGGGCATTTGACTGCAGGTACGGATTTTAAAAATGTCGCCCAAAGTTTTCAAAATCATGCGGCGAGCTGAACCTTCAGTATAAGGACCGTAATATTTGCCGTGTTTTTCAATCTTGCGTGAGGTAATCAAACGCGGGAACTTTTCATTTGTAACTTTAATATAGGCGTAACGGATATCCCCGCGCAGGTCAATATTATACTTAGGCTGATATTGATGAATTAAACTCTGCTCCAATAATAAAGCTTCCACTTCATTATTAGTGGTAATAAATTCCACGTCAGCTATTTTACTGACCAAAAGCTTGGTTTTGGGATCCAGCTCCTTTTTCTGAAAATACTGACTGATTCTTTTTTGCAAATCCTTGGCCTTGCCGATATAAATAACCTGGTTGCTTTTATCTTTATATAAGTAGCAGCCGGGTTTGTGGGGAAAATTTTTAAGAGTTTTAGATCTTTGCATATTTTTTGAGGCTCAAACACTTTCCTGTCCGCCATAGCTCGAAGAGCGAAGGCGGAAGTGTTCGAGGTCATAGCTTTAACACTAAAGTGTTAAAGCCGAGTGTGGTTAGCAGCCGGGATTGTGGGGGGAATTCAATTTTTTATATTTTAAACTCATGTTTATATTATACTACTATAATTATTTATAAAAAAAAGGCCCCGTCCAATGTTTGGACGGGCGACCCACTTTAGCTGTTTTTTTGCTAAAGTATTTTTTTGAATCCGTCGTTTTACAAAGCGACTACTTGTTTTCTTTTACATAGTCCACTTTGTGAACGAATCCCGTGAGCTGCCCCATGCAGCCGTTTATACAGCTAGCATGGCCGACAAACGATGTGCCGCTGGAAGTCTTTACGTGGTAAGTTCCTTCGCCATGTTTGTCAGCGGCTTGCTGAACTAACCGTTCAGCTTCTTTGGCCTCGCTCCACGTTGCCATTTGGATACCTCCTTTCCTTTGATTTTTCTTGGCCCATCCTCCTTATATAGGCCTTCTACTATTATAATTATACTTTTTAATATTTTTGTCAATATTAATAAAATAAAAAAAATAAAAAGCCCCAAACTTTATCAATTCAGGGCTGTAAAAAATTTTTAGTCCAAATATAATTTGTGATTGCGGGAAATGCTCAAGGGATAAACGCTGACTTTTTCACGGCTCCAATCCTCCTTAGGCTGGATAGTTATACCGCCTGCGCCGCAGGACCCGATCACAACGTGATGGCCATTTTTGCATTGGCTGGCTGTACGGAAGTAAGTCCGGTAAAAACGATATTCTTCTGTTCTGGCATTAGGAAACACCAACCAGCCGACCAGTTCTTCGCAGAGCAAAGGCAAATCAGTAAAATCCATGGATTTTTCCATTGAATATTGTACCAATGCCTGATTCTGTTCCGGCAACGATCTGTTCCAGAACAAATTATGATCCTGCGCAAATCTCAAAGCCACACCGGCTCTGGTTCTTTCCGCATAATAAAATTTTTCTTCTTCAAACCAATAGTGATGGGTAAATTGGCCTCTGTCAAATGCGCTGACACCGACATTTTCAATCATGTCACGAAAAGACAAACCTGGCGGGTCTATCACAATATAGGCTCTTTGACTGTTCAATTCCTTCAGAGAAAATCTGCCGTTTTGAACCGCATCAGCTAATAAGTCAAGAAATAAGCGCTGAGTTAAACCATGCAGTTTTTTCTTTTGGGCTTCGGTAAATTTCACTTTAAATATTCTTTCCGTATCTTCGGGGGTAAAGACCGGAATTTTGAAAGCATTCATCAGTAAAGCCGGGTCAATCCTGACTGATACCCCGGAATAAATATGATCATCGGCTATCAGGGCGTCCAATACTGCGGAGACTTTACCGGGAGACAAACCTCCACTTCTTAATTGTTCAGTAACTTTACGCCAAAGAGCATAAGCTTTTCTAGTTTCCTTATTTTTCGACTGGGAATCTTTTTTCATCACCAACCTCCTTGTAAAAGATCAAGTTTCTTTTCTGTTTGTAATTTAACAAATTGAGCTTAAATGTCAAGGCGGGTTTTAACACGTCACTCGCGAGAGACGTGTTTTAATTAACAAAAAACCGAGCGTCTGCCCGGCAAGAATGCAAAAAATCAACCGAAATTAATATTCCAATTTTATATCTAATTTTGTTGCCAATTGCTGAATCCATTTTTCGTGGCGGTTTAGCTTTTGGTTCATCATGACCATTTCCTGGTAATAATCGTTCGCCTTTTTGGCGTAAGTATCAACCGAAGTATGCATGTCAGAAAAATCTTTTCTATATTCTTCTCTAAACTTATCAAAATCCCCTTTCAAGGCGACTTCTTCTCTGGTGGCAAATACCTCTATTAATTTTTGAATGTCTTCTTGGGTAAGCATATGTTTAATGCATATATATAATAACAGAACGACTTAGAGAAGTCAAAATCAAGATATT
>Ga0154627_106_pt8 | contig 18568 bp, 15 predicted proteins | sample Rifle2008BG13ft_FD_116056 | JGI IMG/M metagenome (GOLD analysis project Ga0154627, IMG submission 116056) | Candidatus Buchananbacteria bacterium RBG_13_39_9
GCGAAACAGACAAAAATCAGCCAGGCCAGTAAGCGCTGTTTTAGGCGCCTCGCTATTTTGCCGCAAAGACAGATCATACAAGGGGCTGTTGGTATAGTGCTGGCAAAAATGACGAGAATCAACAAAGCGCGTTAACATCCCCACCAGATAAGCCAGTTCCTCCTGTCCAATGTCTTCAACCGGCAGCAATTGGTCTTTTCTTTTTTCAATGATTTCAAAAAGTTCGCCCTCCCAAAATTCCCGCAATCCAGTAGTTTCAATTCTCATACTAACCCCCTTTGGCAATTTATTTTATGGTTTTATTATTTTAAATAAAATAATGTAAAAAAGCAAATTTAAAAGTCCTGTCTATAAACCCGGGGCTTTCTGAGGCGGGCTGATTTTTCTTGCCAAATCATTCTCTCTTTAATTATTTCAAAACCTTATCCACAAAAATAAAAACGTCTTTGTCAAAAATTTTTAACATTTTCTTAATTCTATTCAGGCAAAATTTTTTAAAGAAATTGCTGTTTTTAACGGCTACTGCGGAAAATTGCCGATTACATCTAACAAAAACCTTGCCGTCTAAATTATTGCCTCAATAAACCTGGCTGTTATTATAAAAACAGAAAAGAAAAATAAAAATTAAAATAAAAACTATGAAAAAATTAATGAGGATTATAGCGGCCCTGACTTTATTTTGTTTGGGCTTTTTTATTTTTCCCCTAACTGCTCTTGCTGTTGAAACAGACATTGTTATCTCGGAAATCGGGGCTTATGAAATAAGTGATTATGAATGGCTGGAAATTTTTAACAATGGCGCGGAACCAGTTGATCTGGCGGGCTGGAAATTTTATGAAGATCAAACTAATCATGGCCTTAGCGCCTTTTTAGGAGATTTGATTATTGAACCAGGCGAATATGCCATTATTGCCGATGTTGCCGCCAATTTCCAGAAAAAATATCCTGATTTTAACGGCACAATTTTAGATAGTTCCTGGACAACTCTAAATGAAAACGGCGAAGAACTGGCCCTGAAAAATAAAAATGGCGAAATAATTGAGACCTTCACTTATTTGCCCTGTCCTGATACTTCTTTACAAAGGATTGATTTAAATTTAAATGATTATACGGAAAATAACTGGCAAACCCATGAAACTTCTAATAGCGCCGGCCGAGCCAATGAATTTTCTAGCGACACTCCCCCTAATGAACAAGAACCGCCAACTGAAGAAGATGAAAATATAGAACCGCCCGATGATCCGCCCCAAGAAATTAATGAAATTTTACCAAAATCAATTTTAATCAATGAATTTGTGAGCGACCCTGCTTCTGGAGAAAATGAATGGATTGAACTTTACAATAAAAATGATTTTGAGGTTGACTTGGAGGGCTGGCTGATTATTGATGGCTCTGAAACAGAAACAATTTTAACCAAAAGCATCGGTGCTAATACCTCTAATCCCTTCTTCATTATTGAAAGCCCCAAAGGCCAGCTCAATAACAGCGGCGATGCAATTATTCTCCAGGATAACCAGGGGCAAATTATTGACACTGTTTATTATGGCAACTGGACAGCTCCAGCAGGAATTAACAAAGCGCCAGTAGCTCAAGATCCCAATGCCACCGCCCGCCAAACAGACGGCTTGGACACTAATAATCAAGCAGCTGATTTTGCTGTCACCCAAACCCCAACCAAAGGACTGGCTAATCTTATTTCCCCCTTAGTCGATTCTTCCCCTCAAAAAACTGACAACGCGCCGAGCGAACTTGATCCAACCAAACAATACCAGGTTGATTTATCAGAAGTTATTTTTATCAATGAAATTTTTCCCAATCCCTTGGGCAATGATCTTGACAATGAATTTATTGAAATTAAAAACAGCAGCCCTTTTGCTTTTGATTTAACAAACTGGCAAATTAAAACCAACAAACAAAGTTATAAAATTTCCCAGCCGGATTTTGCCAGCACTCAAATTGCAGGCCAAGGTTTTTTTATCATTGACCGCAAAATCAGCCATCTGGTGCTGGCTAATTCCAAAGATACTCTTAAATTAATTTCCCCTGAAAATAAAATTGTGCAGACAATTAAATATCAGGAAGATCCTGATCTAACTTTAAATGCTTCATATGCCTTAAATCCAGAAAATACCTGGGCCTGGACAACAACCCCCACTAAAAATCGACCTAACATCATAACGCCTATCAATCATGCTCCTATAATTGAAGCCGTCTGTCCCAAGGAAGCGCAGATAAATGAAATAATTACCTGCGATTCTTCTGACTCCTATGATTTAGAAAATGACGATTTAACTTTCACCTGGCAAATTGAAGACCAAATTTATAGCAATGCCGTCTTGCAGTATCAATTTGCTCAAGCAGGAACCTATACTCTAAATTTAAAAATCAGCGATGGCTTTTTAACCTCTAAATTAAGCAAAAAAATAAAAATTACTAATCCCGAAGGATTTACCATAGCATCTACTAAGCAAAAAGCTGCTACTGCTGCGGGAAAAAGCTCCTCAAAAAAAACAAGCAGCACTCAAAAAAGTTCTGCTGCCAAAATTAATGAATTAATTACAATTGGCTTAAAAAATGCCAAAGATTTAGCGTCAGGGCAAAAAATAAAAACTCAAGGCGTGGTTTCTGTTTTACCAAATACTTTTGGCAAAACCATTATGTATGTGGCCGGATCAGGGATTCAATTGTACATGTCCAAGGCCAACTGGCCCGACCTTAAAATAGGCGATCTGCTTGAAATTACCGGTACCATTGGCGAAAGCCAGGGCAATAAAAGAATCAAAATAGCTTCGGCTCAAGATATTAAAGTGCTTGAACAAAGCGAGCCCCCGCAGCCGCGAGAAATTAAAATTGAGGAAATCAATGATTCAATTATAGATTATTTGGTAAAAATATCGGGGCAATTGATTGAAAAAAACAGTTCCAAATTTTATATACAGGATGACACTGGCGAAGCTGAAATTTATATTTCCACTTTGACCAAAATCAAAAAAACAAACTATCTTGAAGGAGATAATTTGTCCATAATCGGCATTGTCAGAAAATATAATAATGTTTTTCAGATTTTACCCCGCTTTGAAGAAGACATTGTTAAAAACATCTCAGCCGAACAGCAAGAAACTCTTACCTTACCGGCGACTAAACAAAGCAGTGATATTTTAAAGTATTTGATTACGACGGCCATGGTCTTGGGATTAGGGATTGCTCTGTTTTTAATTTATAAAAGAAAGCTGAAAGCTGTTTCTTAATCACCAATCATCAATAATCAATAACCAAACAATATCTAATCTCTAAATTCTAATTTCTAAAAATTTTATATGCAAAGTACTAAACTGTTTGATCTAGAAGATAGAACATTTCGATTTGCTGTTAAATGAGGCACTAAGCAAAAAAGATTTTGTACATCGATTGAAAATTTGCCGTAAAGAAGAAAGGAGAGTCGACTATGGTTAAAGATAATAGATTGCGGGGAAAGTCAAGAATTAATTCTTGGCCAAACTAAGCTAATTATGGAAACAACTGAATTAATTAAAATATTTACTGCAATTATTGTAAAAAATACATAATAACAAAATTAGATATTATTTATTAGGTCATTAGGATTTGTTTGATAATTGGTGATTGGTTATTGGTCATTGAAAAATAATTTCAGACTTCGGCCTTCGGCCTACGCCGACCGAAGTCGGCTACGGCCGAGGAAGGTCGGACTTCATCCTTCAAAATCAAAAAGCCCAAGCAATTGCCGGGCTAATTCAAGGAGCTGAACCTTCTGCCTCCTCGATTTCCAAGGGAGTTAGTTTCCCTTCTTCTTTCATGGAATAGTAAGCTTCGGGACATTCCCGCAAAAGGCATGGCGCGCAAATCCCGCCACTGTCTCCCGAACGTGAAGAACGGGAAAACTTCAAAGTCCGTTCGCAGTAAATGCAAAACTCCCGGATATAATTCCTTTTTAGCAAAATCATCTGCGCTAAAACGCCAGAAGGCCATTTGGAAAAAACGCTCCAATGATTGAACAGTTTTAACATTGTTCTCCCTCCTTTACTGATAAGATTAACAGCCAAAAATTTTTCTGTCAAAAAGAAAAACCCCCCGAAACAATTAAATTGTCCGGGGGATTACGGGGACTGATTTTATCAGTCGGAACGGCCGATGTAGCCCTGATCCGCCAAAACGCTGGGAGGAGCCTGGTTGAGAAGTAAGTGCCATTCCTTGGTCTTGGCAACGAAATCATCACTGCTGAGGTGCATAAAGCTGGCCTCCAAATTGGCGATGAAATCGTTGGCGTCTTGGGCCCAGGGACCCATTATCCCATCGACGATCTTTTTCATGTGGTCTAGTATACGGGTTCTTATCAGTATCGGCATGTTTTCCTCCTTTCTAGTTAGATAAACCTGGTTAATTAACCATTACTTACATAAACCCAATTACATACATTAACACATATTAAATAATTTGTCAAGTATTTAGGCCTAATACTATCATAATTTGAACCTTGAAAATTGAATATTTTCGCTAAAATTAACACAAAAGGCTTATTGCCTGCAAAAATTGTATTTAGTGAAACTTTAAACTTTCAACTTTATAAACTTTTAAACTACTATTATGCAAAAATCAAAAGACATTTTAGAGAATTTTTCAGAAAAATTCCCTATTTTAGAGCGTTCTTATCAGCTTTACCAAAAAATAGGCGAAATCGCTAAAAATGAAGATAATACCTTAAGAAAAAGCTCAGAAATCACTGTTTTAGAAATCTTAGAATTAATAGTTATTGCCACCAGACAGGGAAAAAACGATAAATTCCAAACCTTGAGACAGGCGGTTCGCAAGATAGATACTTTAAAGGTTTTTGCTGATATGGCCAAAGAAGTTAAGCAGATTTCTGATAGTAAATATGGGGAAATCAGAGAAAATCTTGATAATTTGGGTAAAATGCTGGGTGGCTGGCTCAAAGCCATAAATCCGGCTAATGCCCCTGCTGCTCCTACTGCAAAATAAAAATAAAAATGAAATTCGCCGAAGCTTTAGCGAAGGCGGACAAAATCCTCCTCTTTCCCACCGAGGAGGTTTTTGTATTTGACAAAAATTAAGAAATATGCTATACTTAAACATTCTATAAACAATAAAGGAGGATTTTAACAATGACCAGACAGGAACAGCAGCAGAAAAACTGTCAGACAGTGGCCACCATCGGAGACCTGGTGGAAACTCTCTTCCAAGAGGTTTCTGTTCTCCCGCTCACCGATAGGGCCCAAGCTTGCATGGTGACTGTCATAGTGGGCAATATGCTCACTGTCAAAGAAGGCGTCGTCACCTGCCATCTTCCCGCGGAAATCTAACCAACTTCCGCCCCCGCCAAGCCACCCCTAAAAAGGTGGCTTTCGCTTTATTAAAAAAGACCCACTAAAAAGCGGGCCGAAGCAAACCTTTATTTCTCTAAACTTTGCAAACTTACCCTGATAATCCTGCAATCAGGCGCAAGTATTTGGGCCTGCAACCAGGCCTCTTTTTGTTGCTCTGCTTGTCCTATTAGTCCCAAAAGAGATCCTTTTTGATGAAACAAGAATGCTTTTTCTCTTGGACTGATACCGTTATTAGTAATTTCCTGTAATACCTCCTGTAAAACCTGGATAATAACTTCTCTTCTCACTAACTCTTGCATTTTAGATCCGCCCTCCTTTTTTATCGTAACGAAATGGATATAACAGGACAAAAATCATTATAGCAACAAAAATTTTGTCTGTCAAGCTAAACCCCTAATTTTCTCAAAAAATACATGAAAAGCAGGGCGAAAACAAAAATTATAAAATTAATAATAGAACTTTTGGCATTAATTTCTTGCTGTAATTCAGGGATTAAATCAGTTGCGGCAATATAAATAAAACCGCCGGCTGCGGCCGGAATTAAAAAATTACTAATGCCCTGGATATATTGGATTAAAAAATAACCGACTATTACCCCGACAATCGCCAGCAAGGCAACCATGAAATTATAAAGCATGGCTTTTCTTTTGGGCATGCCTGAGTATAATAAAACCCCAAAGTCACCCATTTCCTGAGGTATTTCATGGGAGATAATTGATAAAGTTGTTACCATGCCCAAAGGTATGCTGACTAAATAGGCGGAAACAATAATGATTCCGTCTATAAAATTATGTAATGAATCACCAATTAAATTCATGTAGCTTAAATGCAAATGATGGTGGCATTCTTTGCCATGGCAATGGTGCCAGCGTAAAAATTTTTCTAGAATGAAAAACAAGCAAAATCCGCATAAAACATAAAGAAAAACAAGGGTGGAATCTTTTGAAATTTCTAAACTTTCCGGCAATAAATGAAAAAAAGCGCCTCCCATCAAGCCGCCTGCTGAAAAGCTGACTAGCAAAATAAGAATTTTTTTTAATTTGCTGCTTTGAATAAATAAGGCCCAAAAAACAGCCAAGCCGATTAGGCTGACAATAAAAGCGGAAATTAAAGCGTAAAGTAAAGCAGTCATATATGAAAAATTTTGAATTAGTTAAATATACTATACCTAATATTTACTAAAATAAAAAGACCCATTGATGCAATCGCCGGGTCTGTGGATTTCAATCGAATTGAAGGTTATTCCTTTTTGCCAAACAGTCCTCGGATAACTTCGGCCTGTTCGGGAGTAATAAGTTTGACGCCCTGCTGGATCAAAATGCTTCTCAGCAAATCGACCTGGGATTCAAGATGAGCGATTCTGCCGTCTTTGCGTTTCATTTTTTCCTCGTGATGCTGCTTCTGCCATTCTCCCCACTCCCTGGCATCATAAAGATTACTCCAATCACTATTGCCGCAGAGGACTTCCTTGCAGTCAGGATCAACTAAAGTATAAAAGTGCACATCGGCATCATCCCGACCAACTACTTTGATCACGAAGAAAGTTGGCTGCGGATAAGCAGCGAGCGGCCTCTTACCCAAATCCGGATTTTCCCCATAAGACACGTTGGCAAGAATTACCACTTGGCCTACTCTGCCCTGGTCATAAATTCCATCCAGTTGAACTTTTTTACCGTTCTTCCAATAATACAACACGTATTCCATCGCTTCCTCCCTTTTGCCCATGGTTTGGATTTGCCTCCCGCGGAACGGGAGACTTCCCATGAGTTTATGATCAAGCTTAACAGATTTTATTAACTTTGTCAACGATTCAAACCGAAAAACCCTTTGGCGATTGGCTCTTGATTTTTTTTTCAGCCTGCTGTAAAATGGATTTAAATAAAGGAAAAGCATGCTCTTTTCCTTTTAAGTTCAAAAAAACTACCTTATTTTTGTTATTTGGATTTTGTTATTTGAGTTTTAACCCTGCGGGTGTAGTTCAGTGGCTAGAACGTTTCCTTGCCAAGGAAAAGGTCGCCGGTTCAAATCCGGTCACCCGCTCTTGATAAACTCTAAATCCGAAGCACGAAACCCTAAACAAATTTAAAATAGAAATGTTCCAATGATCAAAACTAAGTTTTGAATTTAGAAATTAGGTATTTGGATTTGTTTCGGATTTAGCCGAGCCGGGGTGGTGAAACTGGTATACACGAAGGACTTAAAATCCTTTGACTGCAAAGTCGTGCGGGTTCGAGTCCCGCCCTCGGCATCATTCTCTGTAGCTTTAGCGGAAGAGAAGTAGTTGTTCCTTTACTTACATAAAACAAGAAAGCTCTCTGCAAAGAGGGTTTTTTTGTTAAGGGGAAAAACGCGCTGGCAGAAGTAAATATACCCACGTAGGCGAAACGACGTCGTTTCGCCTACGTGGGTATATAAAAATTAATGAGCCCTGCCAGCGCGCGCAATTACTTGTTTATTCCATTAAACCCCAAAATAGAAGAATTATTTGTCCGAAGTTGACATCATCATTGTAATATTATACAATGATAATTGTAATCCCTAACAATCTATCCATGTTTAATTTTAAATCCCAAATTACCCAGAAATTGCTAAGCTACTATTTTACCAATCCCACAAAAAGGCATTATATCAATGAATTAGCCCGCATCTTGGGATTGGATTTGGGCAATCTCTCCAGAAAGCTGAAACAGCTGGAGCACGAGGGCATTTTGGCGTCTGAATTTTTAGGCAAACAAAAATATTATTTTTTAAATAAAAAGTATCCCCTGCTCCGGGAAACAAAAAAAATGTTTGAAGCAAATTTTGGCTTAAAAGGAAAATTAGCTGAAAAATTTATAAAATAAAGGTTTAATCCTTATTTCCTGCTATATCAATTTACTTTATGCCTAAACAAGATAAAGAAAATCGCATCATTTCCACCAAAGAAACCCCCGACGAAGTCGCTTTTGAAAAATCCTTGAGGCCGAAAAAAATGGCGGATTACATTGGACAAAACAAGGTTAAAGACAACCTGGCCATTTTTATGGCTGCGGCCAAAAAGCGCAATGAACCAATTGAACATGTTTTACTTCATGGCTGCCCTGGTTTGGGCAAAACAACCTTAGCTCATATCATTGCCAATGAAATGGGCGCTAACATTAAAGTCACTTCTGGGCCAGCCATTGAACGCACTGGGGATTTAGCAGCGATTTTAACAAATCTGGCTAACGGCGATATTTTATTCATTGATGAAATCCACCGCTTAAATAAAATAATTGAAGAAGTGCTTTATCCGGCTATGGAAGATTTTGCTTTGGATATTGTCATTGGCAAAGGCCCGAGCGCGCGAACTTTACGTCTTGATCTGCCCAAATTCACTTTAATCGGCGCCACAACCAGAGTTAGTTTGATTTCCTCACCGCTGCGAGACCGCTTTGGTGTTAATTTCCGCTTGGATTTTTATAAAGATGAAGATATTGAAAAAATCATCAGCCGCAATGCCAATATTCTGGATATTGAAGTTGATAACGACGCCTGTGGGCAGATTGCCCAGCGCGCCAGAAAAACCCCGCGCGTGGCCAACCGTCTGCTTAAGCGTGTGCGCGACTTTGCCCAAGTCAAAGGAAATGGTAAAATTAACTTAGAACTGGCCAAGGATGCTTTGGCCAAACTGGACATTGACCAGCTGGGCCTGGATGAAATTGACCGCAAAATCCTACAAGTCATTATTGAAAAATTTTCCGGCGGCCCAGTCGGCTTAAATACGCTGGCTGCGGCTATTGGCGAAGAAATGGAAACGATTGAAGATATTTACGAGCCGTTTTTAATGCAATTAGGTTTTCTTTCCCGCACTCCGCGCGGCCGCACCGTAACTAAGCTGGGCTATGAACATCTGGGACTAAAACCTATTTTGGATAATTCTAATACTTTATTGTAAATTAACCAGCGAATCTACGAATATCTTACGAATTTACAAACTACATATTCATTCGTATATTTGTAACAAAATTCGTAATTTCGTAGGGTTATCAATCAAGCCCTACACACTAAACTATCCACCCTATGATCGAAATTTCATTATACATCTTTTTAATCCTCTACGGCGCTGCCTTGGCACTTTTTGTTATTTTTGCCCTGATAAATATTTATCATCTTTTCCGTTTTGGCTTTTTGAGCTTTTTCAGCTTTTTCGTGACTTTTCTTTTTCTGGCAGGCGTTATTTTGATTTTATTTATAACTTATGAGCTTGGCGCCAAAATCGACTGGTCGCAAACCTTTATTATTTGAAATAGGAAATAAGCAATAGGTAATAAGGAAAGGAAAAATATCTAATATAAAATTCCAATCCAATATTTCTTATTTCTTATTTCATATTTCCAACGTATGTATATAGAACGACATATTCCTAATAGGCAAAAAGGTGAAAAACTAATTCTCTTTTTACGCCGCCATATAATTGCCCTGATTGGCCGTTGGCTGTTTTTTGCCTGCTTGGCTTTGGTGCCTGTTGGTTTTTATTATTTTTTGCTGCTAAATTTTCCGCAAATTTTGAAAAGCGCGGTTATTTACCCTGCCATGATCTTAATATCCAGCATTTATTCTCTTTGCATGCTTTTATTTTTCCTCAATGCTTTTATTGATTATTACCTTGATGTCTGGATTGTCACGGATAAAAGAATTATTGACATTGAGCAGCGCGGACTTTTTAACCGCGAAATTGCTGAACATAATCTTGATAAAATCCAGGATGTTTCCGGCTTTCAAAAGGGCCTGTTGCAGACATTTTTAAATTACGGAGATGTGAATGTCCAGACCGCCGGCGAAGTCCAGCGCTTTAGTTTTCATCAAATTAACAAGCCCTTTGAAGTTATCAGGATAATAAATAATTTAATTGAAATAAAAGAATCCGCCTTGGAGCATAAAATTTTGGAAAAACTGCAAAAACAGCCTGAATAAAAATTTATATTTTAAAAAGAGCCCCAATTCGTAAGGACTCTTTTTTATTTCATGCGATAACAATTAATATATTTTCTTCAGCTCGATACCCGTATAATAATATTTTAAGATCTGATCAAATGTATAATTATAGTAAACTGCCAGATGCAAGGCGCCATGAGCTGACAAGCCAACGCCGTGGCCATACATAGTTGTTTTATCATAACCAGCAGGTTCTGTAACTGAAACGCACCAGGGTTTAGGCGATCCGCCCCAGACATCTTGCCAGTTTCTGGTTCGGCCGTCTGAATAAGAAAAATAAGGGGTGACTACAACTTCGCCATTATAAGTGACAACCTGGCCCTTGGTTTCCTCCACTGCCTGGCTGACTTTGGTCAAACGGATCTGCGAATTATAACCTTTATAGACCTGATCATAAGTGGCATCTAAGGTAAAATATTCAGCAGCATGCTTTGTGCCGCGGTTATAATGGTACATGGCATAAGTTCTGGCCGCGGTAACCAAGGCCTTTTGGTATTCCAGTGGCGAATCATTGCTGGTTTCTGCCAATCCTTTTAAATAATTTTCCATTTCCAATTCATTAATCATCCATAATTTACCGGTATTGGGACTATAACGGACTTCTAAAGCGCCTAAATATTTATTATCATTCAAGCTCAGATTCCAGGCCGGGCGCTGCTCAAGCGAAACGATTTCAAAAACATTATTAGTATTTACGCTTTCAAGTCTTAAATAAGAGCTGGTAGATAAATTAGTGCCATTGGCTGTAAAGGTATATGTTTGGGTAGAAAAATTAAAGGAAACAGTTGCCTTAATTCCTGCAGATAATACAGCCAAAATACTTTTATTCTTGTCTAAAATTTTATAATCAGTATTTGCAGTGATAATTATTGGGGCAGAAGTTGAATATAAACCAATGCGCACTAGCGGTCCGTTTGATGAGCTAATTGGCGCTGGATTCGGGACAGTAGGTGTCGGAGTAGGATTTGGAGTGGGCGTTGGGACAATAACCGGAGTTGGGGTAATATTTGGGGCAGGAGTTGGCGCCGGATAAGTGGCTGTCTGCTGTACTGGCTGATTAGCAGGATTAACATAAGAAACCCCCTCATCAGTCACCCTAATGCCGATTTTTAAACATTCATCAACCAAGCGCTGGTCTAAAGTCGCGGCTTTAAATTTTTGTTTTCCCAGTCCCAAACATATTTCTGCTAAGCCCATGGGCTTGGTTAAATCATTTGTCTGGCTAGATGCTGTAATTATTGGCTGATTAATTATTGCGGTATTAGATACTATTTGGGAACTTTTTTTATTTACCACTTTGATTGTTATTTGAAACTCGCTGCCTTTGACAATCTCTTTGCCGTTTTTTGCCAGTAAAAATTTATATTTAAAAGTCCCGGTTTTGGCAGGAGCTTTTAAGGTGCAGTCAAAATAGCCGATTTGTCCCGGCTTATTTTCTTTATCATTCAATGCTGCTTTAAAAGCCAGGGACTTGGAGTCCTTTCTTTTTAATTCAATTTTGCCTGTGCCGCTTTTCTTCCAGATTTTTTTGCCTAAATTTTTAAAGCCGACCGAATATTTTACTGCTTCGCCTGGTAACAATTCCAGCTGGCTGCCTGAATCTATCATTTTAATAGCTTCGGCGCTGGCAGCATTAGCGGCTTTGACTTCAAAAATATTTAATGCGGAAAAATCTTTATTGATTAAAGGAAAACGGATTAAGGTATCTAACTGGGCTAAAAGCTGGGAAACAACAAAGATAATTAAAAAAGCTATGATAATGCTTAACCAAAAGTCCATTTGGGACTTTTTCTTTCTCATAGCTCGATTTTGCGCCTGGATGTCTCTCCAGCCAAGCGTCATAGAATATGTGTTTTTCATATTTTTGTTTTTTGATTTTTATTTTTCACAAGTCAATTTAGGAATTTTTTCAAAATGTTGCTAATCAATCCGCCGACTTGTCTGCCAAAGCTTCAGCGCAGGCAGAAGCTCCATATTATGGAGCGCAGGCGGATATTTTCGGGCTATCTTAAATAAACAAATCCTTTTTGATCTTGTATATGTCATTATATCATTTTTTTCGCTTTGCGTCAATGATTTTGGGCATATTGTCCAAATTTTGTATTCAATAAAAATTAGCGGATTTATTGACTAAATTTATCAAACAGGCGTAAAAATTAACTCCCTTTTTCCAGGTCTTAAAATTTATTAATCAAGCAAAATCTGCTATGATTTATGAAAGGGCGAAAACGCCTGCCTTGCAGTCATTCCGAATGTAATGAGGAATCCATAAAGTCCTGGATTCTTCGCTTCACTCTGAATGACGGCAGGCGTTTTCGCCCAATTCAACACTATGAGTATTACACGCCAAATCGCTCACAATACCCTAATCCAACTTATTGGCAAAATCTTTAGTACTTTGCTTGGTGTTTTGACAGTGGCAGTCATGGCCAGATACCTGGGCCAGATCGGGTTTGGACAATATTCCACCATCTCCGCCTATCTGCAGCTTTTTGCCATCTTGGTTGACATGGGACTGTCGCTGACAGTTATCCGGCTGATTGCTGATCCTCACAATGAACCGCGCCAGGTTTTTAATAATCTTTTTACCTTAAGATTTTTTTCCGCCCTGGTTTTATTATTTATCGCTCCGCTGATTGTCTTATTTTTTCCTTATGACAATCTGGTCAAGACAGGCATTGTCATCATGTCCTTTTCTTTTTTCTTTTCCGCTCTCAATCAAATTATCATCGGCATTTTCCAAAAAGAATTAAAAATGTTTGCGGTTACTCTGGCGGAAGTTTGCGGGCGTTTAATTTTATTACTGCTGACCTTCCTGGCCAGCGTTTCAAATTATGGTTTGCTTTTTGTGGTCTTGGCAGTGGTACTGGGCAGCTTGATCAATTTTATCATTCTTTATTTTTCCGCCCTGCGCTACATTAAAATTAATTTTGCTTTCAACTGGGGCGTCTGGAAAAAAATTCTTCAGATTACCTGGCCACTGGCTTTGTCCATTGCTTTTAACCTGGTTTATTTTAAAGCCGACATTTTAATTTTGTCTCTGGTCCGTTCACAGGCCGAAGTCGGTCTTTACAGCGCGCCTTACCGCGTCCTGGAAATTCTGGTTAATTTTATTTTTATGTTCATGGGCATTGTGCTGCCGGTTTTGACTTTTAACTGGGCGCAAAAAAATTATGATAAGTTCAAAGAAATTTTTCAGAAAATTTTTGACCTGCTTTTAATTATTTCCCTGCCCATGGTTTTTGGCACGCTCTTTGTGGCAAAAAATTTAATGATGTTAATTGCCGGCCCGGACTTTGCTGTTTCCGGAGATCTGCTTAAAGTATTAATCATTGCCACAGCTATAATTTTTATAAATTCTATCTATGGCTATACCATTGTTGTTTTAGACAAACAAACTGAAATGGTAAAATTTTACTTAATCAATGCAGTTTTGGCTTTGGCCGGTTATATCATTACCATTCCAATTTACGGTTACTGGGGCGCAGCGGTTTTTACCATTATTTCCGAGGCCTTTATTTTTATCGTCAATTTTATTGTGGTCAGCAAAACAACCGGACAAATTCCATCCTTAAAACTATTACCCAAAATTATTTTGGCTACTCTGATCATGTGCCTGATCTTGGCCTTGATTCCAGGGCTTAATGTAATTTTACAATTACTCATCGCCGGTATTTTTTATCTGGGAGCTCTTTACCTGCTCAAAGGTATAGATAAAAAACTGATTTTGGAGATTTTCAAGCTCAAAAGCCAGCCCGAACAGCCAAAAATCAATGGATATTAATAAAAAATAGCTAAAATTTTGACATTAATAACTGCCCTTAGGCAGTTTTTTATTTAATTTTAGCCAATATTATGACTTAAACCTTTACAAAGACCAAAAAATTTGCTATAATGAAAGGAGAATTAAGCTAAAATCAGCTAAATTCTTAAAACATCCGCCTTCGTCTTACTCTAAAACCCCAATATATTTGATATTTCTTTGGATAATTTGGACTTCGGCGGATTGATCAACTAGTAACAAAGAAAGAGAAAAATAAAAATAAACATCAAAAAACAAAAATGAAGTATCGAATTAAAACGAAATTAGTGCTAAGTTTAGTTATTTTTTGGTCTGTGGCTTTGGCTATATTTTTAGCTGCGGCTAAATCAGATAATGAGATAAAAGCAGGCCAAATTACTATTAATGATCCGCAAAATCCCGGCTCATTTTTTATTTCTGCTAATATTAGCAAGGAAAATGCCAAGACCAACCAAAATGACTATGTTTCGCCTGTTTTAAGAGCTGATTTCCCTTTCAATGCCCTGTTCGTCAAATGGCAAAGTGAAAATACCAGTCCAAATAATTCTGATTTTGAACTTTATTTGCGCTTTTTAAATGAAAATTGGAGCCCTTGGCAGAAAATAATGCTTGATGATGATTATCAGGGCAAGGACACCAACCCCGGCCAAATATCCAGCCAGATGATAGCGGTAAAATTAACTGATTCATTCCAGTATAAACTTGTCTTGGCCAATGGCCAGCCAAAAACAAATTTAAAAAATTTGCAGTTTATTTATTTAGATACAACTAAAGGTCCCAAAAATAATTTTACCATCAGTTTGCAAAATAAAGATAATGGCTTGAAAATTATTTCCCGGGCAGAATGGGGCGCTGATGAGTCATTGCGTTATGACCCGCAAAGCGGGAATTTATGGCCGGAAGAATATTTTACTCCCAAAAAATTCGTGCTTCATCATACAGCCGGTGAAAATGCCAATGCTGACCCCAAAGCCACTATCCGGGCCATTTATTATTTTCATGCCAAAATCCGCAGCTGGGGCGATATTGGCTATAATTATTTAATTGATTCTCAGGGCAATATTTACGAAGGCAGATTTGGCGGAGAAGGCATTGTTGCCGGCCATGCATATTTGCGCAACAGAAATACCATTGGCATTGCTATTTTGGGCTGCTATCAAAATGAAAAAAACAGCCAAAACAATTCCAATTGCAACTCCCCTGATAATTTAACCGAAGCGACTAAAATAAGTCTGAATAAATTAATTGCCGCCAAATCCCGGGAATTTAATATTGATCCTCTTGGCCAAAGCGAATTTCACGGCCAAATCCTGCCCAATGTTATCGGGCATAAAGATGTTGGCAATACTTCCTGCCCCGGCAATTTAATATATGAATCACTGCCCGCTTCCCGGCAGCTAGCCTATAATCTTTTGGTTGAAATGGGCGGCTATAAAAAGCCCCTGGCCAGCAGCGCCGAATTTGTCAGCTTAAGCTCCCAGGAAATAAAAATTGAGGAAACCAAAAGCGCGGAAATCACGGTGCAGTATAAAAATATTGGCCAGGAAACCTGGCGCGGCTATGAAGACAATTATCTTTATGTCACTGACTCGGAAATAAAAAATAAAATCGCCAAGATAAATTCAGTGGCCATTGCCATGTCAGACAAAGACGAGACGCCAAAACAAACTGAAAATTTTCCGGTTTTCAAGCTGCAGGGCGGTAATGTCTATCCCGGAGAAACCGGAACTTTCAAATTAACTCTAAATGCTCCCCTTAAAGAGACCGAAACAAAAAAATTCATTCTGGCCTGGCAAAACAAAGGTTATTTTCCGGATTCTGATTTTGCGCTTACGCTTAAAAAAATCGCCTGCAACTGCGGCCAGAATAATAATACCGGCCAGGCAGATTATAAGGCCTTGCTGACAAGTTCCACGTTCCCCAGCCAGATGACGGCAGCTAGCAGCCAGGATATTGCCTTAATTTTTAAAAATGACGGCAATCGGGACTGGCAAAAAGACAAACTGCAATTAAAAATTACTTATGCTAATAATCAAATCTCGCCTTTTAGAAATGATTCCTGGTATTCTGTATACGCGGATATTCCCCCGGCTGAATCAGTAATTTCTTTGGCAGCCCAGGCCACTTTTAATTTCAAACTCAAAGCCCCTGATGTTTTGGCTGCTTTTCCCCACACCATAACTTTGCTTTATGACGGCCAAAAAATTTATGAATATAGCCAGGTGATTGATGTGCTTTCAGCTTATCAGGCGGAAATTATTGTTAATACCCTGCCCCTAAGCGCCAAAAGAAACAGCCGCCCCAAAGTTAAAATAACTTTCAAAAATACCGGATCAAAAACCTGGACAAATGTTATTTTAAAAAGCACTGATATTGACGGCACTAATTCCTGGTTTAGGGACTGGTCCTGGCTGGATAAAAAAACCATTAAGCAAATAAATAAAACAGTTAAGCCAGGCGAGGAAATTACTTTTGAATTCCGTTTGCTTGCCTACTGGAAACCCAATAAATACCCCCATGTTTATAAGCTTTTTAACGGCCAAAACCAGATTTATCTTGACGCTAAAAAAGAGTTATTAACTTACACTCAAGTAACAAAATAATAATTTATTCTAATAAAATTACCGCCCCGCGCCACAGGGCGGTTTTTTTATTAGCAAGTTAGCGCAAGGCGTCCGCTCTTGTCACCCTGAGCATAGTCGAATGGGTGACTTCGACGGTGTATGGTTCAGTTCGGCTACGCTCACTGTAAACTCTTACTGCCTGCCCCGAGCTTAGCCGAGGGGCTCACCATGACACAAGAGCGGGCGTTTTCGCCTGCCCCAACTTTATTTAATCTTACGCTATTTTATGGTATAATTTTTATAGATAAAACGCCTGACCAAGGGCTAGCGGCCCGTTATTTTAAATAATAAAAATCCATGCAAAAAATAAAAAAAGCCGTTATCCCTGTTGCTGGTTTTGGCACCCGCTTTTTGCCGGTCACCAAAGCCATGCCCGAGGAAATGCTGCCTATCATTGATAAGCCCGTAATTCAATATATTGTAGAAGAAGCTGTTGCTTCAGGAATTGAAGATATAATTTTAGTCACCGGCGCTTCCAAGCGCGCCATTGAAGACCATTTCGACTATAATTATGAATTGCAGAACTGGCTGAAAAAAACCGGCAAAGAAGAACTGCGCGAAGAAGTGAAGAAAATCGCGGACCTGGCCAATTTTATTTACATCCGCCAAAAAGGCCCCTACGGCAATGGCACTCCGGTTTTAAATGCCAAGAAAGTCATCGGCGATGAGCCCTTTGTAGTCATCTGGGGCGACGATCTTTTTATCAATCACTGCCAGCCGCGCGTCAAGCAGTTAATTGATGTTTTTAATAAATACCAGGATCCGGTTTTGAGCGCCATTAAAATTGACAATGAGGGCACCAAAAAATACGGCGTAATTGACGCTGTCAAAATTGAAAAAAATGTTTACCAAATAAAAAATATTGTGGAAAAGCCGGGCCCGCAAAAAGCGCCCAGCCGCATCGGCACCATTGGCGCCTATGTTTTAACGCCGGATATTTTTGAAATGCTGGAAAAAACCAAAATCGGCAAAGGCGGTGAGCTCTGGCTGGTTGACGCTATTTTTAATTTATCCAAAAAAAGGCCGATCTATGCCTGTCTGGTTGAAGGCACTTATTATGACACCGGCTCCAAACTGGGCTGGCTGCAGGCTAATGTTGATTTTGCTTTGGCTAGGCCGGATTTGAATAAAGAATTTAAAACTTACCTTAAATCTGTAATTTAAATATACCTACAAAGGTTAAAAAGCCTTTTGTCTGTAACTGTCATTCAGAACGAAGTGAAGAATCCAGAACATCATAGATTCCACGCTCCGCTCTGAATGACAAAAGGCTTTTTAACTTCTAACTTTTTACTTTTGAATAATAAATCTATGTTAAATTTAAAACCCAAACAAAAACTTTTACTATCTGCTCTGATTTTCGTTTTCCTGGTTTCCACCGGCGCTAAATGCGGCGCTTTGCCTAAAAACGCTATTAAGGAGGGCCGGCCTGATCCTATCACCATTAAATACTGGTCTGTTTTTGAAGAAAGCTCCAATATGCAGGAATTAATCAGCCAATACCAAACGCAAAACCCCCATGTCACCATTGAATACCGCAATTTTCGCTCGGACGAATATGAAGAAGAACTTTTAAACGCTTTGGCCGAAGACCGCGGCCCGGATATTTTTTCCATCCAGACAACCTGGATGAAAAAATATCAGCCCAAACTTCAGCCCCTGCCTGCGGAAATCAAGCGGCTTTATGCCCTGGTGGCCGGCACTTTTAAAAAAGAGACCTTTACCGGCCAGGAGATAGTTAAAACCCCGACTTTGCGGGACATAAAAGTTCTTTATCCTGACGTTGTTTATGACAACCAGGTCATTGACGGGCAAATCTGGGGCTT
>Ga0154627_119_pt8 | contig 17788 bp, 21 predicted proteins | sample Rifle2008BG13ft_FD_116056 | JGI IMG/M metagenome (GOLD analysis project Ga0154627, IMG submission 116056) | Candidatus Buchananbacteria bacterium RBG_13_39_9
TAGATAAATTATCAAAATAATACTCTCCATCAGTATCATCCAGGCCTTTCCAAACAGTGCCATTCCAATATATAAATAATATATCATCTGTCAATGGCGGATTATAATTTTGCCATACAATATAGACATTAGGGTTTACGCCTGAACTTAAGACCATTTGGCAGTCTTGCGTTAGAAAGACAGGTGTATTATCGGAAATTTTAACCGGTGTTAGCCAATTGCTGCCAGCCCATTTGGTAAAATAGATATCGAATTGATTACTCCAAACCAGATAAGGATTATCAAAACTATCCAGCACAATATGATAATCCTGCACAACAAGCCCACCTTCATTTTCTGTAATAAAATCCACACCTGTCTGGCCATTCATCTTGGTCCAGCAACCAGTTATTCCTGACCCGCAAACTGCGGGTGGCGCCGTTGGTGTCCACTTGGTAAAATATAATCCCAAACCGCTGATATTATCAGCCCAAATCACATAGGGATTATCAGCAGAATCCAAAGCAAATTGCGGTGAACCAGAGTCGCTAGAATTATTGATAATTGCTTCGGCCTGATCTTTGGTTTTTGCCTGGTTGACCCAGTCCTTGCCAAAAAGTCGCGCTTGTCCTAAAGTTGTATCCCATTTGCCAGTAGTCAAGCCGCTGTCTTTATAAGTTGTGGCCAAAAAGTTTTCCGTATATTGAAAATTATCCGCTTTAACTGAATTAAAGTAATTTAAAGTTAGCACTAAAATGGCCACCAGCAAAACTAAACCAATAATAAAACCGGTTTTTAAACTTAAAAACTTTAAGAAAATCGCCTTCCTTAATTTTGTTCCATTTATCATGATTTTACATTTATAATTATATTAAATTCTGCTGACTTTGGCAATTATTTAAAAATTTTAACCCGCCCTTGCCAATCTTAATAATTTTTGATAACATTCAACATATAAAATTAACTGCTTAATATGAAAAAAGACATCCATCCTAAATATCATCAAGATGCCAAAGTAATTTGCGCTTGCGGCAATAGTTTTACTGTGGGCTCAACCGTGCCAGAACTCCATGTTGAATTGTGTTCCGCCTGCCATCCTTTTTATACTGGCAAACAAAAGCTGGTTGACACTGCCGGCCGCGTAGATAAATTCAAGCAAAGGTTGGCTAAAAAAGAAGAGGTCTCAAAATTGAGAAAAGGCAAGAAAGAAAAAAAAACGGCTTTGGCTAAGAGAAAACAAGCAAAAAAATAACTCAACAAATACCTTCGTTTTCAGCGAAGGGTGTTATCAAATTGATGATACCCCCACGTAATGGGGGTTTTGTTGTATAATAAGAACTGAACCACGAATTTGTAATCACTAATTACACTAATATTTTTTACTGATTCGTGATATTCATGATAAAATGTTAGTGTTTAACTCTTATGAGACAAGAATACCAAAAAATTGAAGACAACTATTTAGAACTCCAAAAGCAGCTCCAAAATCCTGCGCTTATTTCTAATGCAGAAAAATATAAAAAAACCAGCCAGGAATTTGCTGAATATAAAAATATGGCTGAAAAAATCCAGCGCTTAACTCAGCTTGAAAAAGCCATGATTGAAGCCAAGGCCGCTTTAAAAAATGCTGAATTTAAAGAGTTGGCGGAAAAGGAATTTGGCAGACTAACTTCAGAAAAAGAAAATATTGAAAAAGAGATCAATCTTTTTTTAAAGCCCCAGGATCCCAATGATAAAAAAGATATCATCGTTGAAATTCGCGCCGGCGCGGGCGGAGACGAGGCGGCCTTATTTGCCGCTGAATTGGTGCGCATGTATTCACATTATGCGGAAAAAAATAACTGGCAGGTAAAAATGCTCTCTGCCAATCGCATTGGCATTGGCGGCTTTAAAGAAGCTGTTTTTGAAATCAAGGGCCACAATGTTTATGCCAGCATGAAATATGAAAGCGGAGTTCATCGGGTGCAGAGAGTGCCTGAAACCGAAAAAAGCGGCCGGGTTCACACTTCCACAGCTTCAGTTGCTATTTTGCCGATTGTTGAAGAAATTGATTTTAAAATTGATCCCAAGGACATAAGGATTGAAACTTTTTGCGCTGGCGGCCACGGCGGCCAAAGCGTCAATACAACTTACTCGGCTGTGAGAATCGTCCATATCCCGACTAATACGGTTGTCTCCTGCCAGGATGAACGCTCCCAATTGCAAAACCGTGAAAAAGCCATGGTAATTATGCGCTCCCGTTTAGTCGCTTTGGAAGAAGAAAAAAAACACCAAGAAATCGGGGCTAAACGCAAAGTGCAGATTGGCAGTGCCATGCGCGCAGAAAAAATAAGGACTTATAATTACCCTCAAGACAGAATTACCGATCATCGCATCAAAGAAAGCTGGCATAATATTAATACTATTTTAGACGGCGGTCTTGATCCTGTTATCAATGCGCTTAAACAAGCCGACCAATAACCATGAAGTCCGAAGTATGAAGAATAAAACTTCGGCCTTCATACTTCGGACTTAATATGACCATCTCCAAAATCCTCCTCCAATATTCCAAACTACTCAAATCTTCCAGCCCCATTTTAGACGTGGAACTTTTATTGTCCAAAACACTCAATAAACCCAAAGAATATCTTTATTCATATCCGGAAAAAAAATCAACCGCTTTCCAATTATCAAAATTTAAAAAACTCTTTTCCCGCCGGCTTAAAGGCGAACCCATTGCTTATATTTTGGGCCGAAAGGAATTTTACGGTTTGAATTTTAAAGTTAATCCCTCTGTACTCATCCCCCGCCCCGAAACAGAACTTTTAGTTGAAGAAATAAAGCAATTTGCCATTAGCCACAGGCCATTAGCATTTATTGATATGGGCGTCGGGTCAGGAGCAATAATAATCGCTTTGGCAAAAAATCTGAAAAAGGGTAATTTTTATGCAACTGAAATTTCTTCGCCGGCAATTAAAATCGCCCGGCAAAATGCCAAATTTCATAAAGTTAAAGCCGATTTTCTTAAAGGCAATCTGCTTGAACCCCTAATCAAACTAAAAAATTCGGACTTCATACTTCGAACTTCAATCATTGTCGCCAACCTCCCCTATCTTAATAAGAATGAGATTAAAAATCCTACTTTAAAATTTGAGCCCAGATTAGCGCTTTACGGCGGACCTGACGGCCTCAAGTACTTTCGGGAATTTTTTAACCAAATCCAAAAATATAAATTACAGCCCCTGGCTATTTTTCTGGAAATCGGCCATAACCAGGCGACTAAAATTAAAAAACTCGCTTACCTTGCTTTGCCTAAATACAAATTTAAAGTCAAAAAAGACCTTTGCGGCTTTGACCGCCTAGTCATAATTACCAACTAAAAAAGCCCTTACATTTTGCGAGGGCTATTTACGATTTGCTTCCTTTTCCCGAATTTGTTTCTGATGGTGGTTTTTGCTCTGTTTTTATTTGGGCAACAACCTTAGGATCAGTAGCCGATTTTTGGGAAGCGGTTTGTTCAAAAAATGGTTTAATTTTGATAACCACAATGTAGTCAAAAATTTTGCCTCTTTTTGCTACTTCAAATTCGACGGACTCGATTAAGCTTTTGGTTGTAAACATTTTAGTTTCTTCAAAAACAGTTTCAATTACTATGGTTTCATGCCCCGTCTTTTCCTTATCTATAAAGACATGGACAAAAGCACTAAAAGTCCATTTCATTTTCTTACCTCCTTTCTTAAGCGATATTGTAATATAGCATTAAGTTAATATTTTGTCAATATTTATTGTACGTATATATAAAAGCCTCTCCGCAATCGCGAAGAGGTTTTCAAAATTTCGATACAGGCATGTCATCACTGTCAGTCGGGATGACTCTAACATGGACAAGCGAATCAAATTCGGCTTGTTTTTCTTTCATTGCCAAAGCTTCCATATACTTGAATAACCTATAAATGCCCATGGTTTGGATTTTACCGTTACCTTCAATAAATTCAATTTTGCGATATTTATCTTCTTCCCTTGGGACAACTTTATCTTCATCTGCTGCTAAAAGCACATTGGCAGTAATTTTAACTTTTTTCTGCTCAGGCATCAGCTTAATGCTAACTATATTAAGCTTGGCAGTACCCAGTGTTTTAACGCACTGGAGTAAAATTTCACTATACAAGGCATTCAAATTAACTATGAAATTAGCATCAACAATTGCACCAACTTCACAAAATTCAAAAGGATTACCCTTGATGGATTTAATCCTAACGCAAGCATTAAGCAAAAATTTACCGTGCATTTTGCTACCTCCCTCCTTAATGAATATATAAATTTAGCATAAATAAACAAATTTGTCAAATACAAAAAACCCCAGTATTAACCAGGGTTTTAGGTTATTGTTATTATTACTGTTAATCTCTTAAATAATCGATATTGGGCATAACTTCAATCCAGGTAGCCCCGCCGTTAAATTTAATTTCATTGCCATTATTATCAAAATATTTCATCATTTTTTCTAAAGATTCTTTGACCCATTTGCCTTCAATTTTCTCGCCGTCGCGGTAAATATAAGCATTGCCTTCACCCAAAGTATCAAATTTTTTGCGGCCGACTTCATCAAGGATTTGCATTTTATTTACCTGCGCAATAATATTTTTCGCTTTAATCCATTCCCCATCGCTCATTTTATGAATATCGCCATTTTGATAACGGATATAATTATTTTCTTCGCGGTTATAAACCCAGCGCACTTTATAGTATTGGGCGGCAAAATTAATTTTAATGTCATTCACCTGCTGTGGCCTTTTATCCAGTTCTAAATCTTTTTTATACTGCCAGGTTTCAAAATCTGCTGGCTGATTTAAATTTTTATCCTCCAAGGCCTGTTTAATCAATTCTGATGAAGTATAGACATTATGAGGCGCATATCTCCATTTATCCCGCCAGAAGTACTGCCAGTTAAAAAATTGGTCCAAATCAATTAATTTATAATAAGCGCTTTTTATTTTACCCAGGGATTCTGCTGATCCGCCGACATGGAGATAAAGCGGCTGATATGGTTCCGCCCAATCCAAATAATAAGGACGGGCAGAACGTACCGGGCCGATTTTTTCTATTTCCTCGTCATTTGCATAAAAAGCAACCAAACGCGGAATAGAAGCTTCGGTAATTGCCTCAAAAACTAAATTTGCCTTATTCAACCCGCTTAATGGCCAGGCATCAGCGGAATTTTCTACCATAATGGCCACAGGAAACAAATTGGCTAATTCGGGTTTGCTGATTTCCTGACCATCTATTTTGCGCCTTAAAACCGCTTCTTCCTGATCACTCCTATTTATATTAATCTGTTTAGTAATATCATAATTCAAAATTCTAACTAAACTGCAGCCGGTTAAAAGCGCGGAACATATCAAAAAGAAAATAAAAATTATTTTTTTCATGAAATTTTTCTATTTATTAAATATACCCCATTTAACAAACAGGGTATATTTATATCTAAAGATTAAATTCTATTTTTTCTCTTTAGCCGCCGAGGTCTCAGCAGAGGTGGCCTTTTTTTCTTTTGCCTGTTCCCCTTCTCCTTCTGCTGCTCCTGCTTCACCCTCTTTAACCACGCCTTCAACTTCCTCAATTGGCTTTATTTCTTCAATCTTTTCTTCCTGAATCTGAGTTATCAAAGCGACTACTTCTTCAGGCTCAACCATAATTTTCACTCCGCTTGGCACTTTTAAATCCTTAATATGAATGGTATCTTCAAAGGTTTTTAACCCTGATAAATCAACTTCTATCTTATCCATTTTTTCCAGATCGCTTGGCAGACATTCGATTTCAACGGCATCATAATTTTTCACCAAAACCCCTGCCAATTCTTTAACTGCCGGAGATTCGCCGACAAATTCTAATTCAATTTCCGTGGTTATCTTTTCGCCTTCTTTAATTTGGTAAAAATCAATATGGTCAATTTCATTTTTTAGAGGATTAAATTGAATGTCATGAATCAAAATTTTAACCGGCTTTTTATCATTTATCTGTAAATCAATCAATTTACTTTCGCCGGTCTGGTCAAAAAGCTTTTTAAATTCCAAGCTATTTACTGTCAAATTCTGATTTTCTATGCCATGACCATATAAAACAGCGGGGATCAAGTCCTGTTCCCTTAATTTTTTAACCTTTTTCCCTTTTATTTCGCGAGTTCGCGCTTTTATCGCAAAAGTAGCCATATTCTTTATTTAAATTTAAATTATTAATCAAAGTGATAAAAATAGCTTAAACTTTTTCTGATATTTTGTCAAGCAGTAAATTATTATTGGGATCTGGCAATTACAGATTCAATTAGGCCGATTAAAATCATATTAGCCAGCAAGGAGCTGCCCCCATAACTTACAAATGGCAAGGTAATGCCTGTAATGGGCAATAGTCCCAAATTACCGCCGATATTGACGATTAATTCCACAAAAAACAAAACACAGGTTGAAATGATTAAATATATAGCGAAATTATCATTAATTTTCCTGGCATAATAAAGCAGCCGCCAGAATAAAAAACCAAAAAGCGCCAGCAGTAAAATAATTCCTAATAAGCCCAGCTCTTCCGACAAAACCGCGAAAATAAAATCTGTCTGGCTTTCCGGTAAAAATTTCAGCTGGCTTTGCGAGCCCAAAGTCAGGCCTTTGCCCCACAAATTGCCCGAACCAATGGCAATAATCGCCTGGGTAATATTGTAGCCGCTACCCAGCGGATCCAAGGCGGGATTTACAAATACCATTATTCTTTGTTTTTGGTAGGGCTGAAAAACAAAAAACCAAAGAATCAAGCTGCTAATCAGAATAATGCTGCTAATAAGCAGCAGATGACTTTTTTTAATCCCCGTGAGTAATATTAATATCGCCCAAAGACCAAATAAAATCAAAGCTGAGCCAAAGTCCGGCTGTAACACCACCAAAATCATTAAAACGATTACACCCAAACTGCTGGCAATCAAATATTTTAACTGCCCGATATATCTGGCTTTATCACTAAAAAATTTACTCAGGAATATTATTAAAAAAATTTTTACAAATTCCACTGGCTGGAATGAAAAAATACCCAGATTAAACCAGCCGGTTGTCCCCCTGATTGTCTTGCCAAAAAATAAAACGCTTAAAAGCAGAATAACGCCCAAGATATAGAAAAAGGCGTTGGCTTTGATCAAAATGCGGTAATCAATGAATAAAGAAATTATTAAAATCCCAATCAAACCAAAAATAAAAAAAACTATTTGTTTTTTAAAATTTAAATAGTTTTGTTCGCTTTGGCTGCCTAAAGCCACGCTATAAATCAGGATTATGCCTAAAATAATAAGCAGGCATACATTTATTAGCAACAGCCAATCTAACTTTTTAATAATGGCATTGAACTTGGTAAACTTCATAGTAAATTTCTAAATCCCCCGAACTAAAATTTCAAGAAAGACCGTTCATCTAAAATATTAACATCCGGGACAATCTCAACGGATATTTCCTTAGGCAATTGTTGAAAAAAATTAACATCGTATTTTTTTGTTTGATTCGATAATAAAGTGCCTGCGGCAATCTGGTTGACAGCCGTTAGAGCGCCGCCTGAATTTAGCAAGATCAGCAGGTTAAAATTATTATAATTATAAGCGCTTTTATTAAAGAGTTCAAAAGAAACCCGGCTGATAGACAATTTATCCCCCACCCCTAATTCTGGCGACGGGATAAAAAGCAAATTTTTAATTTCAAATTGATATTTTTCCGCGTACATTTTCGCGAAATCAATTTCCTTATACCATTTTAAATTGGAAAAAACAATTTGCGAGGCCAAATTGCCCTGTTTAACCGCCAAAGCAATCAGTTTTTTATTATTGCTTGGCAGAATAAAGCTGCTTCTTTTATTGGACAACTCCTCGCCGATTTTAAATTGATAATCAAAAGTTGCAGACCAGACTTTATTGGGATTGGCAATATCAGCGATAATATCAAAATTCTCTTTATTGGGCAAAAAGGTCAAATTAGCTGTTTGAATCGGCTGAGGCAAGACAAATTGCCTTAAATTTATTAAATCCTGGTTAAAAGTTATCAAATTATTTAAAAAATTCTGATATGAATTACGATAAATTGCTAAATTCATAGTTAAAGACGCTAAATTGTAAATCGCCAGAATTATAATAAAAATAATCACTATTATTACAAAAATATTTTTTAATAAAAGCTTGTGGGTCACATACCAATAAGCAAGCCCTAGTTGTTTTTCAGCAAAATTTTGGTTATTATTCATATTTACAATATTTATGAGAAATAAAATATCGCTTTTCTGCTATTAATATTTACGGATTTATTATAACATTTTTTACAAAATATTTGAAATAAACTAATGGTTTATGCCTTGTATTGTTATTAAATAAATGATATAATTTAGATGAAAAAACAGCCTTTATTTGGGTTTGATTTATTATTAATTTTTATAATAAAAACATGGTAAAAAAAGACAAAGCCAAAGCTGTCAATGAATATACAGCTAAACAAATAACTGTCTTGGAAGGCCTTGAACCAGTCAGGAAAAGACCGGGTATGTATATTGGCAATACAGCTGAAGCAGGATTGCATCATATGGTTTGGGAAGTTGTGGACAATGCCATTGATGAAGCAATGTCGGGGTATTGTGATCGTATTATCATTACTTTAACTGCTGATGGCATACTCTCGGTTGAAGATAATGGCCGCGGCATACCAGTAGAAATCCATAAACAGACTAAAAAATCCGCCTTAGAAACCGTCTTAACCAAGCTTCACGCCGGCGGTAAATTTGGCGAGGGCGGCTATAAGGTTTCCGGCGGCTTGCATGGCGTTGGCGTTTCTGTAGTCAATGCTCTGTCTGAATATATGCGCGCTGAAGTAAAGCGCGATGGCAAGCTGTGGATGCAGGAATACAAGCGCGGCAAGCCAGCAAATAAAGTTAAACCGATTAGAACAACCAAAGGCACTGGCACGACTATTTATTTCAAGCCCGATCCCCAAATTTTTACCACTTTGGAATTTAAATTGAAAATTATCCTGGATCATTTGAGGCAGCAGGCCTATTTGACCAAAGGCGTTAAAATAATTGTTAGCGATGAAAGAGATAAAAAAAACATTGCCCTTTACACTTTTTATTTTGAAGGCGGCATTGCTTCTTATGTGCGTTATTTAAATCATTCAAAAAATCCTAAGCATGATAATGTTTTTTATACCCAAAAAGAAGTTGATGATGTCGTTGCTGAAATTGCCCTGCAATATACTGATGAATTTAATGAAACCACGATCTCTTTTGCGAATAATATTCATACCACCGAAGGCGGCATGCATTTAGCTGGCTTTAAAACAGCATTAACCAGGACATTAAATAATTATGCCCGCAATAAAAATATCTTAAAAGAAAAAGATGAAAACCTGACTGGTGATGATACGCTTGAGGGCTTGACTGCCATAATCAGCGTTAAATTGAAAGATCCGCAATTTGAAGGCCAAACCAAATCAAAATTGGGCAATGCCGAGATTAAATCAATTGTTGATAATATCACCAATGAGTACTTAGGTATTTTTCTGGAAGAACATCCCAGAGATGCTGAAAGCATAATTGGCAAATGCATCCTGGCGTCTAAAGCCCGCCTTGCAGCCAAGACAGCCAGAGAAACAATTTTAAGAAAAGGCGCTTTGGAAGGGTTTACTTTACCCGGCAAATTAGCTGACTGTTCCTCGCGCGATGCTTCAATCTGCGAATTATATATAGTTGAGGGTGATTCAGCCGGCGGTTCTGCCAAGCAAGGACGCAATCGTGAATTCCAGGCCATACTCCCCTTGCGCGGCAAAATTTTAAATGTTGAACGCGCTCGCATAGATAAAATGTTAGCCAACAATGAATTAAAATCTCTGATTATTGCTATGGGCACCAATATCGGCGAACAATTTAATCTTGAGGATTTACGTTACAGTAAAATTATTATCATGACAGATGCTGATGTTGACGGCGCCCATATTAGGACTTTGCTTTTAACTTTATTTTACCGTTATTTCCCCAAACTGATTGAAAACAGCCATATTTATGTGGCCAAGCCGCCTTTATATCGTTTGGCCAAAGGCAAGGAAGTAAAATATGCTTATTCTGACGACGAAAAAAATAAGATTGTAGCTGAATTTTCCAAGGACTCTGGCCCAAGCAAAGGCAAGAAAAATAAAAAGGAAGAAAAAATTGAAATAGTAGAAGTCGAAGAAGTTGCTACTGAAGAAGCCGAAGAGGTAAGTAAGGGGCCGAAAATTGTTATTCAGCGCTATAAAGGCCTTGGAGAAATGAATCCGGATCAGCTTTGGCAGACCACCATGGATCCCCAAACCCGCGTTATGAAAAAGGTCTTGGTTGAAGATGCAGCCAAAGCCGATGAAATTTTTGAAATCTTAATGGGTGATGAAGTGGAAAATCGCAAAAGATTTATTGAATCCCATGCCAAAGCAGTAAAAAATTTAGATATTTAAAATATAAAAAAGACAAACCGTCTGTTGGTCATTCAGAGCTAATCGTGGAATCCTTGAAGTCCTGGATTCTTCACTCCGTTCTGAATGACGGTTTGTCTTTTTTGAATTAAAAATCCCCGGAACCGTTTGGTCCGGGGTTTTTGTCAGAGCTTATCCGCCTCCACCTTTTCGAGAAACTTTTTGACTCTGGCCAGATGCCGTTTATTTTTGATAATGATCCTGTCAGCTTCTGCCAAAAGAATTCTTATCCCTTTCCTCATTCATTCCCCTCCTTCGTATTTTTCCTTTTGCAACCCCTCAAATTCCAGAATGCACAATTTTTCCAGATTGCCGTCGGCATCCTGCAGAATTACTGTCCCGCCTGATTTGATGAGCGCTGCTATCTTGAGCAGCAAAATGACTGCCAGCTTAACCAGTTCATATACTTTAAGGTTAAGCTCTTTCATGGCCTGGCCATAAAAATCATATTCTTTTTTGGCTAACCGAACAGTTACTGTCCACCTTTCTTCCGGCCTTCCCGCTTTTTCCGCTCCCATTTCATCCTCCTTCTCAGCATTGGTTTAAGAATAATCTCAGCAACCGCAACAACATTCCGCTAATTCTTATTTAACCACAAAAAAATCAATACGTCAATGTTTTTATCGGCTTTTTCCCATTGGGCAAAAGAATGACCAGCGAAAACTGCAAGATAATCAAAATTGAAGAAACAAGCCAGGCGCTTTCAATTGAATAGCTTTTAGCAATCAATCCGGAAATCAAAAGCCCTAAAGCCGCTCCCAGATGGGAAATCATGGAATCAAAAGACAAAATCGTTGCGCGTTCTTTAGCAGGCAAATGCTTGTTTATATAAGCGCGTCGTACCGGTCCCATCATTCCCCTGCCGCATTCATGAGCAGCGAAAAATATTACCACCATATAAACAGATCCGGCGCGGCTGGCAATCAATAAGCATAGGCCAATTACCAGTATGTTCAGTCCGATAATTTTTTTGGAACTGAAAATATTGGATAATTTACCGCCGCAATATGCGCCGATTAAACAGACTACCGGAATAAATGCCCAAACCTTGCCAATGGTAAAAGTATTGTGCAAATACTTTTCCAAAACAATTGTCCAGAACATATTGGGAGCCTGATAAGCCAGGATTAAGCCAAAATCCACGCTGATCAGCAAAATAATCAGTTTGTTGCCCAGTGGGACACTTAAGCTTTCTTTAAGATGCGACTTGATTTTTTGCCAACCGGTTGCCCAGGTCAAATTTTTTCTGCAAAAATATTGCTCCTGGAAAAAAAATCGCAGATACAATGCAGACAAAAGAGCGCCGCAGGCTGCCAGCAGCCAGGGTATGGCCAGATTAAATTGCGCGATATATGAACCGGTTAAACTGCCTCCAATAATCATGGCATTGCGCACTATTTCACTTTTGGAAAAAACCTCTGCCAAATTACCCTGGAAGCCATGATAATCCAAAGAATCTTTCAGCCAGGCATCCAGCGCGCCGGACATAAAAGTTACGGCCAAGGCACCACAGATTTCCGCGCAAATAAAGCCCCCAAAGGATTTGGAGAAATAGTAAATCAGATTGGAAGGGACAAATAACAAACAGCCCCAAAGCAATGAATAGCGCCGTCCAAACAAATCAGCAAAAATGCCTGTTGGCAGTTCTAATAAGGTAACACAAAGCATAAAGACAAAATTCACCAGATTAATCTGCAGATAGTTTAAACCGTGCGACTTTAGAAAAAGCGCGTAAGTGACAAAAGTAGCTGAACTTGCCAGATTAAAAATCGCGGTAAACACCAGGTAATGATTGATTGTCTTTTTGACCATTTTGACCTCCTCTCCTTTGTTTTTCAATGTCCAAATTTCCTTGACCAGGCACAAAAAAACTTCCTGGTCTGGCCGAGGAAGTCTTTAATATATGAGTCCTTAAATAATAATAAATTTAAGATCTACTGCATAAAAACTGCCTGGGCCATAAGAAAACTCCACCCATATAATTGGGTGTTGAGGCAATAGCAAAGTTTTTATGCATTTGTTGGTTCATAAAACAACTTAATATTTAATTATATACGATAACATCTTTTTATCGTTTTGTCAAATATTTTAGCTTCCTTGTTATATAAGACGATTTATAAATAAAATTATTACAAATTAAAAAAGCGGCCTGTTTTTCCAGACCGCTGAAATTTTATCTTAGTTTTCAGAGAGGAATGCCAAAGGCATCTTTGAGCCACTGGGGCCATTTGGATACTGATTCTTCCCAGGGATTGAGCGGATAAAGATCCTTTGACCCCTGAAGATCAATAGCTGACCAGAGAGAAAAGCAACAACGCTTAAGAACATCATAAGACATTTCCGCATAGCCATCAGCGCCCCAGTCACCCCAGCTGTTCCTGATTTTATACCTATTGTTTCCGTCATTATAACCGACAATAACAATTGAATGCCGGCCAATCGCTGCCTGGTTCGGAGCCGGCATATGCATTACCCCGTCGCAAATTTCCCACTCGGGATAGACAAAAATGGCAGCCAGCAAAGGCCCAAAAGTTGCCAAGGCCTGTTTGACATCAACCGGATTTTCCTGATTAACGCCAGAATACACCTGAATTTGATAATTTTTGAGGATTTTATCGAGGGCATTGCCTTCCTTTTTTGGCTTTCCTTTCAGAGAATTCCACTCCTTCTGGGGCAAAATGCCTTTTTGGCGCGCCAGTTCCAAGGCATCGCGCGGATGTAAGCCACTAACACCCAAATTATAACCGGCCAAGGCCCGAGCGGTAGCATAAAGCCAATCCTCGCAAAAATCCTCCTTACGGGATTTTTTGCCTTGTAGCTTCAGATCTCTATACTGAAAACGCGAAATCATAGCTGACAAAGCAAAAGCCGTACACATCGGCGTCTGGCCCTGATCCTCAATTGGAGGCATCTGGCCGGTATAGTCAATCATGATCGGTTGCGGAGGCAACGCTGTGGGAAAAAGTTCCACACTGCCGGCCCGGCTCCCAAGAGCTGCATTGATAATCGGGATCCTCTTGGCATTGAAAGTCAATCGCAGATCCCTTTCATCAACCACATGAGGCGGTACGCCCCACTTCATTGTTTTAAAATTCACCTGTTTTGTTCCCATTCTTCCATACCTCCTTTTGTTTTCATTCTCTTTTGCTGTTTTATTGACTGTATCAAGAACAATCCCTTGAATAAATAAAATTAACAGAACTAATCCAAAAAGTCAAGGCACTTGACAATATTTGTCAATAGTATAATAATGTAATTAAAGAGACCTGCCCAAGGGTCTTTTTAAAAAACCTAAATAACCATATTTCGAAATCTAAGTTTCGGAATTTAAAATTATATAATATATGAGTATTTTCTCTAAACTTGCTAATTATCTTCGCGACTCCATCGCTGAACTTAAAAAAGTGACCTGGCCGACCAAAAAACAAACCACTGAATATACTTTATTGGTCATTGGAATCAGTTTGGCTTTGGCCCTTTTTATTGGTGTTGTTGATTATATTTTAGCGCTGGGCGTAGAAAAAATCATTAAATAAAAACTTCACCACTAATTTTTAATCACTAATCGCACGAATAATACATTAGTGTTGATTCGTGAAAAAGATTGGTGTTTCAATAAACCATATGGCTAAACAAATATCGCGCGGCAAACGCTGGTATGTCATTCACACTTATTCTGGCTATGAAGAAAGCGTTTCCGATAATTTAAAACAAAGGATTCAATCAATGGACATGGAAGATAAAATCTTTGACGTTGTTGTTCCCATTGAAAAGAAAATTAAAATTAAAAATGGCAAGAGAAAAACTGTTATCGAAAAGGTTTTCCCCGGCTATCTTTTGGTCCAGATGATTGTTACTGATGATTCCTGGTATGTTGTCCGCAATACCCCGAATGTAACCGGTTTTGTCGGTTCTGGCACCACGCCCACCCCTGTTTCAGAAGAAGAAGTCAAATCACTTTTCAAAAGAATGGGCCAAGATGAACCTAAATTTAAAATAGATGTCAGCCTCGGTTCCCCGGTCAAAATTACTGACGGGCCATTTAAAAACTTTGAGGGCAAAGTTACTTCTATTGACGAGGCCCGCGGCAAAGTAAAAGTCCTGGTTTCCATGTTTGGCCGCGAAACGCCCGTGGAACTTGACTTTTTACAGATAAAGAAGATATAATGGCTCAACCACTAATTTTGTTCACTAATTAACACGAATTGTTACGGATTTTCCAATGTCCCCCAAAGAGCTTCTCATTGGATATTCCAGACTTTAAACTTTATACTTTAGACTTACAATCTTATGCCTAAACCAATAAAAACTACGATAAAATTACAAATTTCAGCCGGCCAGGCCAATCCCGCTCCTCCAGTCGGGCCTGCCTTAGGCCAGCATGGTTTGAATATCCAGGAATTCTGCAGCAAATTTAATGATGCCACCAAAGATAAAATGGGCAATATAATTCCTGTGGAAATCACTGTTTACGAGGACAGAACCTATGATTTTATTCTAAAAACTTCGCCTGTTGCTGAATTATTAAAAAAAGCTGCCAATATTGAAAAAGGATCCGGCAAACCCTTGCAGGAAAAAATCGGTAAAGTAACCAAAAAACAAATAAGAGAAATAGCAGAATTAAAAATGCCTGATTTAAATACTGATAAAATTGAATCAGCAATGAAAATGGTTGAAGGCACTGCCAGGCAAATGGGCCTGACAGTTGAAAACTAACCAAACTTTAAACTTTTCACTTTCAACTTTAAACTTAAAAAGTGTGGGAGCTTCGGCATTATTACCACGCAATACTACTACCCTATGAAACTGGTGTATTGCGCGTACACCATTTTTTGTTCCACCAACTTTATAACTTTATAAACTTTATAACTTTAAACTTAAACCCTATGAAACGAAAACCCAAAGCAGCGCTTCATTCAAAACGTTATTTTGAATTGCTGCAAAAAATTGATAAAACCAAAGCTTATCCTTTGGAAGAAGCAATTAAGCTTGTTAAAGACACTTCAAGCACAAAATTTAATTCCACCATTGATTTGGCAATCAGAACAGGCATTGATCCCGCCAAAACAGAACAGCAAATCCGTTCCACTGTTTTATTGCCCCATGGAACCGGCAAAAAAATCAGGATTACCGTGATTGCGCCTCCTGACAAACAAAAAGAAGCTAAAGAAGCAGGCGCCACCAAAGTCGGCGGCGAAGAATTGATTGAAGAAATTGCCAAAAAACAAAAAATTGACTTTGATGTTTTGATTACTGTGCCGGAAATGATGAAAGAAATGGCTAAAGTTGCCAAAATTCTGGGTCCGAAAGGCCTGATGCCAAATCCCAAGACAGAGACAGTTACTCCTAATATAAAAAAGACAGTTGAGGATCTAATGAAGGGTAAAATAACCTTTAGGAATGATGATTTTGGCAATATCCATTTAGCCATTGGTAAAAGTTCGTTTAGCGAAGAACAATTAATTGAGAATTTCCGAACTTTTTTGGATTTACTGAAAAAAATGAAACCCCAAACAGTTAAAGGTGACTTTATTAAAAAAATATCTATATCTGCCACCATGGGTCCGAGCATAAAAGTCCAATTTTAATCCTGATAAAGAGAAACGTCGTTATTTCCACGACGTTTTTTCTTATAAAAAAGCCACTTTATTTTTTCAGATATCTTTGCTAAAATAATACCATTAATAAAATTTTAAATCTTAACTCATAAATCTAAAAAATATGCCAGAAGAACGCATCCACTATCGCCCCTCTTGGGACGACTACTTTATGGCAATTGCCAAAATAATTTCCAGCCGCAGTACTTGTGATCGCCTTTACTCTGGTGCAATCTTAGTTAAAGAAAATCGTATAATAGCGTCAGGATATAATGGAGCCCCTCCTGGATTGCCTCATTGTCATGATGTAGGACATTTACTGGAAGATGGCCATTGCATCAGGACTATTCATGGCGAACATAATGCTCTGCTCCAAGCAGCCATACTAGGCGCAACTAGCACAACTGGCGCAACCATGTACACAAAGTATGTTCCTTGTATGCATTGCTCCAAATACGTAGTGGCTTGCGGCATCAAGCGGGTTGTTGCTGCCAAAGTATATCGCGCGGCTCAGGCAATTGAGTATTTGGAAAAAGCAGGTGTGCAGGTTGATATTTATCAGGAAAACAAGGATTGGAACGACGAATTAAAACAAATTTTTTTAGAAGATATCCCCGAAAGAATCAATGAGGGTGCAGTTAAACTAGTAGAAAAATAATTATGGAAAAAATCATTTTAGCTATTGTTGGCTTACCAGGCGCTGGCAAGACAGAGATTACCAATTATTTACAGAAAAAATTTGGCTGGCCGAAAATCTATTTTGGGCAGGCGGTCTTTGATGAAATAGCCAATCGAGGCCTGGAAATTAACGAGCAAAATGAAAAACAAGTCCGCGAGGACTTGCGCAAAAAACATGGCATGGCAGCGATGGCAATTTTAAATATCCCCAAAATTAAAGAACTGTACGAAAATTCCAGTGTAATTATTGAGAGTTTATACAGCTGGGAGGAATATCTGGAAGTTAAAAATGAATTTGCTGATAAATTTTTTGTTTTAGCTGTTTATTCTTCTCCCCAAACCAGGATAGAACGCCTGGGCAAAAGGCCAGAAAGGCCGCTGACAGCGGAACAAGTCCAATCCAGAGACATTGCCCAAATTGAAAATCTACATCAGGCCGGCCCAATTGCCCGCGCTGATTTCACGATTATTAATGAAGGCGCCAAAGAAGAGGCCTGCAAACAAGCTGATAATTTTATTGCCACAATATAATAAAATATGACCTGGCCAAAATATTATACTAACCAAATCCTGATCCCCTCAACCGAGGGTTTTATTGGCATTATTTCTGGCTGGACCAAAAAGGAACATATTGACGAAATAATTTTAGCGGAAAATAAAAACAAAATCGGCGCTATCGGGCAATTGTACAGCAAAGAAGGTATTAATTATATTATCCGCAATCTTTTTCTTAATCCCCGCTTAGCAAAATTGATAGTAACCGGCAATGACCTGTCAGGCAGTTTAAAATTTTTTCAGGAATTTTTAAATGAAAATAAGGGCTTAAATCTAATTCATCCTGAAATACCCGCGGAAAAAATCCGGGAATTTCGCGCTTGGTTTAAAGACAATACCTATTTTCTGGAAGAAAGTAAAATTAATGACTGGCTCAAAGAACAAAAAAATCAGCAAATTAACTGGCTCAAAGAAACTATTGATTTCCCTGATCAAGAACAAAGGGAACATACTGACTTCCCTTCTGAAGAAATTTGCTTCCGTTTG
>Ga0154627_107_pt5 | contig 17720 bp, 16 predicted proteins | sample Rifle2008BG13ft_FD_116056 | JGI IMG/M metagenome (GOLD analysis project Ga0154627, IMG submission 116056) | Candidatus Buchananbacteria bacterium RBG_13_39_9
GACCATGGCCATGGCTCTCTTGCTTAGACCCATAAAATTATCGGTTCTGGACATTTTTAACCCTCCTTTGGCTGTAAACAGAAATTATCTTTTCAACACATTCTTTATATATTAACATATTCTTTACACACTGTCCAGTTACTTAGCAATCAGTAATCTGCAATCTAAAATCCAAAATCTAAATAAAAAACCCCGAGATTTCTCCCGGGGGATTTTGGGTTTATTTAAGGATATTTTTACTGCCCAAAGGCAAAACATTTCCCTGCACAAGATCAGCATTAACCAGGCATGGTTTGACCCAAATTGTTTTAGGACAACTAGGGTCTTGGCCATAACCAGACGGTCGACGCCAGTATCCGCTACGAAAATGCGGACTTACCTGCCAGCGAGCTAGAGATTCTGTACTAATATCGGTAAAAACTTGTTTTTCCTCCTGAGAAATAATCCTTTCCGTGGAAAAGGTAAAAATTTGACTAGCCTCAAATAGCTTAACTGGGACAGGAGCTTTTGGTTTTAGGGCAGATGGAGTAATTGATTTAGCTCTTTTCTCCCGGACATCGTTTGGCATATTCTGGAAGAAAAAACAGATACCCATTAAAAGCTGAAAAACTTTTAATGCTAATCTTTCATCGTACTCCTGATCTTTAAGCATGCTTTGATACTGCTTAACAAATTGAGTAATTCCGCCATGCCAAAATTGTTTATAAATATAATAGCTCTGAACACGGGGACGATTCTCAGCTTGCAGAAGATCAAACTGCTTAAACTTTTTATCCACCTTGTCCCATCTCTTTTTTCTAATTGCCCATCTAATTTTATCTTTGACATCCTGATCCATCAGCTTAGCGCTTTTCCACTTAGTATCCAGCAATAAAATTGCCAGACATTTTTCACCGTAAAAATCTACATCATTAGCGAATAACAGACAATCATAGTGATTATGGGCGTCTGCAATTGGCTGTTCTAATGTCAGTACAAAAGCAGAAAAAGGGAAATGGATGTCTTCGCAATCAACCTTTTTTAAGGAGGTTGCCAAAAACATATTGGCCAATAAGGCAGACAGATGATAAATTCTCTTGGAACTATTCACCCAGGCATGGAGAAAAATTGGCAACATATTCCAAATCCTTTTAAAACTTGTGTCTGGCGGCTCGTCAGCAATGAATCTCCTATCAAATGGCTGCCCAAATGAATGGATCAGATATTCTCGCAGCTCTGAGCCATATTCAAAATATTGTTTTTCAGCCATCAGACCACCCTCAGCCAAACCATGCTTATAACCACCTTCCATGGCCAAACAGCCATCTTCCCAAGTTCTTAGCACATTCTCCAATTGAATAATCTGACCCATTTTCATTCTCACACCTCCTATATACAAAAAATGGTTTTCTAAAGGACATGCAAATCTTCTTTTTAATCTAACTATAAATAAATCATTTTGTCAATATTTATCCTAAATAAAAAACCCCGAGATTTCTCCCGGGGGGGGTTGATTTTGTTGGACTTAAAATCCTTGCTGATTCTCTGACTTTCGGGGAATAACTTTTCCTCGGTCCGTAAACTTCAGTACGAAGGATTTGGGGGTTACACCTCCTTCAGGGATACCTTTGACCACATATTCATCTGGTTGATTTGGTACCCGATACTCGCACATCACGCGATGGTAGATTTTACCCTGAATCACGGATGGGGGAGTCAGGTCATAGAAAACCCCTTCTTCCATTTGGGGCGGTTTTGCCGGCGTAATATGACCTATTACTTTTCCATTCATCTCATTACTCCTATGTGCTGCACGATCCAGATGAAGAGAGGCGACTCTCCTTTCTTATGGATATTTGTTCCGATGATCTTTACCTTTTGTTTCAATTCGATCAGGGCGTGCATCTCCGCGTAAGTAAAGTTAGAAATCAAAGCGGGTTTAATTACCTTATACCCATCAACTTCGATTTCAACTCCTACGACTGCCATTTCTGTGTGCGCTAAGTAGAATGGACCCTCAACAATCACGCCCTCATATTCCTTTACGTCGTTGGTGACCTCAATTTGCGTCGGCTGTGCAATTTCTGCATTGCCTTCGCTTTTGTTGCGCTGATGAGGGTTAAAGTTGCGTAAAGAGAAAGACATGATCATTAGCACAACTGCACTCGCAGAGCCCAGGATGAAAAACCATAATTTCAAATTTCTGTCCATGTTCCCTCCCTTATTTTTAAATGATGTGTTTGGATAGATGAAGATTTTCAGTTTTCATAATCCCAGGCCCAGATTAACTTCCGGACACCGTTATTGATTTCGTAAAGGCACCTGATGTTCATCAACTGACCCACCTTCAGCTCCGAATTTTCGGTAAGGATTCGGATAAAAAGGGTATTTTTATCTTGGTGTTCAGGATTCGCTACCTTAACCGAGTAATAGTTCATAAGGCCGAAAGGTCCCTTGGCCTCGAGTTTTGGCGCATCCATTACCTTCACCTTGGCCTGGATCTCGACCGTGGAGTCAGTGATTGAAGCAATGAACACAAGGCCGAAAAACGCAACCACGACTAAGATACAAAACCCACCCACAAGAGTATCAACCCTTTTCATCCTTTTCAACTGGTCCATTTGTCATTCCTCCCTTTTTCAATTTTTTTTTGAATTTCCTGCCCAATTGGCTGGGTTTAGCACAATTGGGTAAATATTCACTTTATACCCTATAATATCATGATTTTACTATTTTGTCAATATTTCCTTGACTTAAATTAATACTTTTGTTAAAGTTAAAATCAACAATTAAACCACCCTTCCATATCCTCCGAAGCTTTAGCGAAGGAGGAATGAAACCCGGTTCCCGAGGTTTCAACGGTGCGAATTTAAGTATTGAGATTTGAGTATTGAGTAATGAGGATTTCACTTCCTCACTACCCACTACCCATTACCCAATACTCCGAAGTCCCGCCGTATGGGATTTTTTTTAATGCTACTAATTTACTAATTAGCCACTAGTCTACGAATTTCTGTAGTCAGTAATCTGCAATCCGCAATCAACAATCTTAAATCTTATATCCTAAATCTTAAATCTAACCAAAATGACCGAACACTATGAAATGCTTTACATCCTGCCTATTTCTTACACTCCGGAAGAAACCAAACCCATTATTGAAAAGATTGCCAATTTAATAAAAGAAAATGACGGGGCAATAAGCAAAGAAGGCAATTTAGGTAAAAATAAGCTGGCTTATCCCATTAAACAGCAAAGCCATGGCTATTATTTTTTGTATGAATTTGATTTGCCCAGGGCAAATTTGCAGAAATTAACCAAATCATTGCACTTAACCGCTGAACTGGTGCGATTTTTAATTGCCAAAAAGAAAATTAAAACTGTTTCTGAAATTGAAGCTGATAAGCGATTGCAGGAAAAATTGGCCAAAAGGAAAGAAAAAGAAATTGAAAAAATGAAAGCAGAATCCGCCTCCGCTAAAGCTCCGGCGGATAAAGAAAAGCAACACAAAGAGAAAATCAGCTTGGAAGATCTTGATAAAAAATTGGACGAAATTCTGGATACCGATGAAATTATGTAAAAAATCTGTAATCCGTAATCTGTAATCCGTAATCTAACCTTGAAAAATTAACTTAAATCTTAAATCCTAAATCTTAAATCTAATCTTATGAACTTAAACAAAGCCATGATCATTGGCAATTTAACCCGCGACCCGGAAGTCAAGACAACTCCCCAAGGCACTTCCGTGGCCAGCTTTTCAGTAGCCACTAATTTTGTCTGGACAGACCAAAGCGGCCAAAAGCAAGAAAAAGCCGAATACCACAATGTGGTTGCCTGGCGAAAATTGGCAGATATTATCGGCCAGTATTTAAAAAAGGGCAGTAAGGTCTATATTGAAGGCCGGCTGCAGACAAGGGACTGGACTGGCCAGGATGGCGTTAAGCGTTATCGCACTGAAATTGTAGCTGACAATATGATAATGCTTGATCGCGCCGGTAATGCTGGCCAATCAGGAAATTACCCTGCCAAAGCCAAAGAAACTGATTTGCCAATAATTGAACAAAACGCTCCTGCTGTTGAAGCGGAGTCAGAAAGCGATGAAATCAAACTGGAAGATATCCCGTTTTAATAGGTGAAGAGGGGCAATAAGCTCTAGAGGTGCAAAGGGTAAAGGTAAATAAGTGCTGTGCTTTTTCACTTATAGCTCCTTTAGCTCTTATTTCACCTCTCAATTAGTAGACTAGTAACAATACTAAATTATTTTAATTCTAATAAACATTAATCTTTTACTAACATAAATATGCCTAAACAAAAAAACTTATTAGAGTCCAAAAAATTCTGTTATTTCTGCCAAAACGGGATAAAAGATATTGATTATAAAGACGGACAACTATTAAGGCGCTGGACGTCTTCTTACGGCAAAATAGTTCCGCGGCGCAGAAGCGGTGTCTGTTCCAAGCATCAGAGAAAAGTAGCCCAGGCCATCAAACGCGCCCGCTATATGGCGATTTTGCCTTATCTCCCTCGTTAAATCCTAAATCCGACCTTCGTCGGCCGTAGCCGACTTCGGTCGGCGTAGGCCGAAGCTCTAAATTCTAAACAAATTCAAAACCTAAAACCTATAATGACCAAAACGGTTTTGAATTTAAAATTTTGAAAATTAGAAATTGTTTAGAGTTTAGATATTAGTGCTTAGAAATTAAAAAATATGTCCACAATATCAAGTCTAAATGACATTAAAAAAGGCACCAATATCAACTGGGATGGTGAACCCTACGTAGTTATGGAAGCCCATTTTGTGCGTATGCAGATGAGAAAACCAGTGGTGCAAACCAAATTAAAGCATCTACTCACCGGCAAAATTTTAGAATATAATTTTAAGCCCGGTGACAAAGTGGAAGAAGCAGATATGTCCAGGAATAAAGCAAATTATTTATACAAAGATGAAAATTTTGCTTATTTCATGGACAATAAATCCTATGAGCAGTTTCAACTGCCTTTGGCGACTATCGGCAATAAAATTAAATTTTTAAAAGACGGAACTGATGTTGATGTTTTGTATTATGAAGGCAATGCTGTCAGTATTGATTTGCCGATTAAAATGACTTTTAAAGTTACTTCTGCTCCTCCGGGCGTCAAAGGCGATACAGCATCTAATGTTAGCAAGCAAGTTACTTTGGAAACTGACGCAGTCATTAATGCTCCCTTGTTTGTCAAAGAAGGGGAGGAAATTATTGTTAATACCGAGACCGAAGAATACGTCGGCCGGGCGTAAAAAAAGACAAACCGTCCTCGAGTCATTCAGAGCGAAGCGTGGAATCCATGAAGTCCTGGATTCTTCGTTACACTCTGAATGACGGTTTGTCTTTTTTTGTTTGCGAATTTAAAAAGGCGCCGGTTATAAACCGCGCCTTGGTATTTTATCTGGCTGCCACACGTGGCGGCTGCCGTAATTTCTCGGCGACTTGATTAACTTCTATAACTCCAGCATTTTGTCAAGCCAGCCAGGTTGACAAACCGCTAAATTTTTGCTATACTCCTTAGATAATCACAAAAAGGAGGAAACAATGAGTAAGAAAAAGGGCGGCTTTGTCATCCATCTGGACAAGATGGAAATCGTGAAGGCCCGGCTGCGAGACGGTTATGCGCTTAACCAGCACAGCACAACCATGCGCGACCAAACCAAATATGTCCGCAAGCCCAAACACCGGCGTGACTTTCGCGAAGAGCGAGACGCGCCGGTTTTTTTATTTATACGAATTTTAGGATGACGAATATATAAATCCAGTACTAATTTACCAATAATTATTATCGCCTTTCATCAAATTTGTATATTTGTATTTATTTGTATATTCGTTTTCATTTTAATTTGTAATTATTTGTATAATTTAAAAACCCATCCCGGTCGAAACCAGAATGGGTTTGGAACTTACTCAATTCCCGGCAAAGTAATTGCCTCAATCTTGCCGCGATTTTCTTTTGTGTAGGGCAAAACCTGACCGTATTGATCTCTGACCTTGGCCAGCAAAGTTAAAGCCAATACCTTGATCGGGTAGGACTTAATTTCGGCGTTGGCCTGAAGATCTTCCCAGCTAGTTGCCTGAATTACGCTCGGCCGGTTAGGTCCGTAATTATAACTTACCAAACCCAGCAAAAGATCATTGTCTCTTTGCTGCAAATAATGCCGTAAGGTCAGCAAGCCAAGCCAGATATTGTGCACTGGATTGTAAAGATCAATTTTGTTGGCTCCTAAAATCCTTCTGGCTTTGGCTTGGCAGACATTGGGTACGTTGAGAATCTGGGTCAGCCCAATGGCATTTTCTGAAGAAACTGCATTTGGATTGCCCATTGATTCAGCGGCAATGAGTCCGCGACCCAAATCAGGATCTAGTCCCAGATAAAGAGCGGCCTGATTAATAACCCAGTTGTACTTTGACAGTCGCCGCAGATATTTTTCTCCAGTGCCATAGCGCTGATAAAGCGCATACTGCTCATAAACTTGAACCAGCAATTGTTGATTGGAAGTTTTAACAGGTTGATCAACAACAGGTTCTTTTTTTAGAACTGCTTTGACTGGCCCTATTGGCACTATTTTGACTTGAGAATAGGGAATCAGCCCCTTTTCAGTTTGCACATAAATCTCCGCTGCAGTTGTTTCCTTGGCTTGGGCAACAGGATTGAGCTGAATTTTTATCACCCAACCCAGAAAAAAAATTGCCGCTACCATCACCATTTCCGCTAAAATCCACCTTTTCATATTTTGCCTCCTCTCCCGCTTTAGCGCCTGGTCAGTTTTGGTTAAATAGTTTAATTCTAAAAAACAATTTTTCATTATATCAGTTTTTTAGCAAAATGTCAAGATAAACGGATAAAAAAATAAAAATCTCCCGATTATATAAAGGGGAATTTCTATAAATATAAAATACCAATTATTTTTTATTTTTCCTGACCCAGCGCATTAGGGGAAAAGGATAAGCAATATAATGAGTGCCGAATTGGCCTTTGAATCTGGAAAATCCCTGCCAGGCCCGGCTATTACCCAGGGCCCAGAAATTGCCAAAATCAAGAAATTTATAATTTTGCTTTATAGCTTGTATAAACCAATGGTCAATTAGGCCAGTTCCGGCTCCCTGTTTTTCTCCTTCAGGGTATAAATAGGAAATAAAGTGATGGGACTGGCTGGCTTCAGGTATATCCAGAACAGCCAGGCCGCCAACAATTATTTTATTGTCTTTGCGCCTGGCAATATAACAATGCAAATAGTCATTATGCTGTGCCTTAGCTTCTTTTAATATTTTAATAAACGCGCTTTTCAAGCCCAAGAGAGCGGCTTTTTTAATCCCTGAATAACTTTTAATAAATTCATCCGTATCCACTTCCATAATTTCATATTCATTATTTTTCAGCCATTTTTGGCGCTGGCGCTGCGCATTTTTATTCCAATTTTGCCAATAATCTATCAGGTTTAATTCAGCAAAACCGGTTTTGCGCGGATTCATCTGAATCCAGGAACGATGCCACCCTTTGGGACAATCTAGGCGTGAAATTGGCTGCCAAATAATTAATCGGTTTTGGGCATAAGGCGCAATGATTGGTTCTGCGTCAGAAATATAGCCCTCAAAATGCCAAGGGCCATGATGCCAGCGCAAGCCATAGCAATGGGGCAAACCGACTAATTCTCTTTTTTTATCCGAGATTTCCCTGGCCAGATATTCTTTACATTGCTTATAGCTTAAATAATTAATTGGCAGGGGATCGCCAACCTGTCCATTGCCAAAATGACGATACAGAGCAAGTTTATTTATTCTGTACTTAAAAATTTCCCAGTTGGAAAAATATTTATTATAGATTTCAAATATTTCCGTATTGCCAAAAACATTAAGCAATAAATAACCGCTAAACTGCAGTAATTGCTGGAGTCGGGAAATTAATATATCATTGATTACCACTTGCGAAGGTTTTTTGCCTACAAAAAGATCTATTAGAATCAAATCATATTTTTCATTCAAGCCAGGCAAAATTTCCAGAACATTGCCCAAAATAATGCGGGGCTGGCGCTTTACTTTGCTTAAAAAAGTTTTTTGGGCAATTTCAGCCATCACGGGATCAAATTCAATGGCTGTAATCTGGCAATAGGGAAATTTTTTATAAAGCTGAAAGATATTGCCACCGGCGCCTAAGCCCAAAATTAAAACATTTTTTATATTGGCTTTTTTAGGCAAACGTTTTAAGGCCTTGTGCCACATCCTGATTGTATAAAAAGCTGTCTGGTAACAGCCGCCGACAGAAATTTCCCAATATCCCAAATAACGCCTGACAATTATTTTGCCGACTAACTCTGAATTAATTATTTGTTTGTGGTATAACCAGCTCATGCTTAAATTTTATACTAAAATTCGCCCGCAACACAAACGGACGAATTATTAGCCTTTATCTTTTATAAATTATTCGTCTTCCGATTCCAGCTCATTGTTTTTTTCCAGCACTTCTTTTTTAATTGTTTTTAAAATTTTTGGATTATCCAGGAGATATTGCTTGGCATTTTCCCGGCCCACTCCCATTTTAAGTTCACCTTCTTTTTTATCTGGATAAATATAGGAATTGCCTGACTTTTTAACTACGCCGTGCTCCACCGCAACATCCAAAGCATCGCCGGTAGTGGAAATGCCTTCATTATATAAAATATCAAATTCACAGGCCTTAAAAGGCGCCGCTACTTTATTTTTAACAATTTTTGCCTTGACGCGGTTGCCAATAAATTTATCGCCCTGTTTAATCTGGGCGGATCTGCGCACTTCAATCCTGATTGAAGCGTAAAATTTCAAAGCCATGCCCCCGGTTGTTGTTTCTGGATTGCCAAAGAAAACTCCTATTTTCTGCCTGGTTTGGTTGATAAAAACCAAAATTGTTTTGGATTTGCTGATAATGCCGGCTAATTTACGCAAGGCCTGGCTCATTAAGCGCGCCTGCAAAGCCATATGATGGTCTCCCATTTCTCCCTCGATTTCTGCCTTGGGAACCAAAGCAGCCACTGAATCAACCACGATTACATCAACGGCATTAGAGCGTACTAATGTTTCCACAATCTCCAAGGCCTGTTCCCCGGTATCTGGCTGAGAAATCAATAACTCATCAATATTAATCCCGATTATTTTGGCATAATCAGGATCCAAAGCATGTTCCGCATCAACAAAAGCCGCTATGCCTCCTTGTTTTTGCACTTCAGCCACAATATGCTGAGCCAATGTTGTTTTGCCAGATGCCTCGGGACCGAAAATTTCAATTATGCGGCCGCGCGGCACACCGCCGACTCCCAAAGCTATGTCCAAAGACAAACAGCCGGTGCTGACTGCTTCGACCTGCATTGTTTTGGCCTCGCCTAATTTCATGATAGCGCCGTCGCCAAATCTTTCTTTAATCTGCGCTATCGCTATTTCTGCTGCTTTTATCTTTTCATTCTCTTCCCCCTCATCAGTTCGTTTGACCATAGTTTTTGCATTTATTCTTATTTATTATTAATTTTAATGATTAATTGCATTTACTCACGAAAATACTAAATTCTAAATCCTAAATACTAAACAAGTCCAAAATCCAAATGCTCAAAAAATAGTTTTGAATTTAGAATTTTATTCATTTGAATTTGTTTAGCCTGCCTGCCGGCAGGCAGGGATTTAGTGCTTAGTGCTTCGAATTTATCACTATTGAACTAATATTTCCCGATAAATCGTATTTTCTTTGGACATTTTCTTTATAGCAGTAATTTTAATCAAATTCATGCCTTTTTGCAAATCCAGCATGGCTTTAAATTCTCCCTGGTAATTTAAAAAGATTTCCTTTTCATTAATAAAAACCCTGGCTTCCTTTTCTGTTTTGCCTGAAATTTCTATATAATTTTCGCTGATGGCCAAGTCCTTGTCAGGCGAAGAAATAATCAATTGCGGCGGCTCAAAGACCTTATTAATCTGGAAAACCATATAGCCCAATAAAATTAGAACCGCCGCTCCGATTAATATTAATTTAACTTTTTGCGGCGTTAAAATTTCTTTCACTGGTTTGCTCTTTGAGGGCAAGTTATCTTTGGCAGCATAATTCTTTATATTCTTGTCGTGCAAAGCCAATAACTTATTGGGGTCCAAAGTTAAAAACTGGGCGTATATTTTTATTATATTTTTGGTGAAAAATTCATCCGGTAAAATTGCATAGTCATCATTTTCCAAGGCCAGCAGCATGCGGCGACTAATTTTTGTTTCCTTTTCTACCTGTTCAATTTTAAGTTCCTCTGTCTCACGATATCTTTTAAATACTTGCCCTAGTGTTTCTTCTTTCATAATAAATGGGGATTATTAACCACGAAATTTATTGCACGAAAGACACTAAATCTTTTTTCGTGAATTTTCGTGTTTATAATTTCGTGGTTCAGTTACTCATTATTCCTCTCTATCTCTTCCGTTTCTTCTTCGCTGCCAATTTCTTCTTCGTCTTCCAAATCTTCGGGTTCATCAGTTTCAATAACTTCATCATCAGCTGAAACCACGCCGCTTTCAAGCTGGCCTTCGTCTTCGTCCACTTCTTTTTCATTAATTAAAATTTCCCTGGGCTTAGCGCCATCACCCGGACCAACAATGCCTGCCTCTTCCATTAAATCCATAAGGCGCGCAGCGCGGGCATAACCGACTTTCAACCTGCGCTGTAAAAATGAGGTTGAGGCCTTGCCGGCTTGCAGCACGGTTTCCTTGGCTTCTTCAAAAAGTTCATCACCCTCGTCAGGATCTGAAAAATCAACACTGCCATCGTTATTTGTGGCTTTTTGTTTTTCCACTACTGCTTGTTCATATTCCGGTTTTTCACCGCTTTGTTTCAGATAATTAACGACTTTATTAATTTCAACATCAGATAAAAATGCGCCCTGCAAACGTTTGGGTTTGGCTAATTCAGCGCTGGTATAAAGCATATCGCCCCGGCCAATCAGTTTTTCAGCGCCAGCATAGTCCAAAATTGTGCGGGAATCAGTAATTGAAGCTACGGCAAAAGCAACGCGGGCCGGCACATTGGCTTTGATTAAGCCGGTAATTACTTCAACTGAAGGCCTTTGGGTAGCTAAGATTAAATGGATGCCCACAGCGCGAGACATTTGGGCAATACGGATAATCATGCCTTCGACTTCATGCCCCATAGATGACATTAAATCAGCCATTTCATCAACCACGAAGAGGATATAAGGCATTCTTTCCTTAGCCACGCTGTTGTAATCATTAATATTACGCTTGCCGAACTTTTCCAAAAACACATAGCGCCTCTCCATTTCAGCAATAGTCCATTTCAAAGCATTAACTGTCTTTTTCATGTCAGTAATAACCGGGGTTAGCAAATGGGGAATATCGTTATAAAGCGGCATTTCAACTCTTTTAGGGTCAACTAATATTAATTTCAAGGTATCCGGGCCATTTTGGTATAACAAACTAACAATAACCGAGTGTAAACAAACGGATTTGCCAGAACCGGTCTGCCCAGCCACCAGCAAATGGGGCATTTTGCCTAAATCACCGACCCAGGTATTGCCAGCCACATCACGGCCAATAGGTATTGTTAAGGGTGTTTTACGGTGTTTGAATTCAGGTGAATCCAAAAGCTCGCGCAAATGCACAATAGCTACTGACTGATTTGGAACTTCTATCCCCACTAATGATTTGCCGGGGATTGGCGCTTCTATTCTCAAAGGATGAGCAGCCAAAGCCAAGGCCAAATCATCATGCAGCGCCGTAATTCTGGAAAGTTTAATGCCTTCCGCCGGTTTTAAAGTATATTGGGTAACTGTCGGCCCTACCGCAATATCGCCCATTTCCACAGGGATGCCAAAGCTCTCCAAGGTCTTTTGAATTATTAATTTATTTTGAGCAATGTTGCCGGCTGTGGGCTTGCCTACTTTGCTTTCCAACAAATCCAAGGGTAAATCAATCTTATGAAAAACTTTCTTGGTTTTGGGCTCATCAAGCTTGATTTCTTCCTGAACGGGCTTAGCTTCTTTATTGGCTTCAATCTTTTTAGAGGTAAAAGCAAGATTTTTTTCTTCTTCTTGTTCCGGTTCAATTTCTTTTTGCTCTGCCGCTTCTTCTTCATAAATTTCTTGCTCTGGCTTTTGCGCCATTTTTAATTTTAAATTGTAATACCAAATTTGCAATCTCTGGATTATGCGGCCCAAAATTGAACGTGACTCTTTTAAATCCTCGATGGAAGTATTTAAAATCAGAAGCAGGGAAATAATAAAGATGGCACAAATAGCAATTAACCCGGCCCAAAGCCCCATAATATTCTGAAAACTATAGCTTAAAAATAAGCCGATATAACCGCCACCTCGCCCCTGATCAACTGCCAAAATTGCCTGGTCATAGGGGATCAGCAGATGCAAAAGCGCGGTTAAGCTTAAAATAAAGAAAAATAAGCCAATATAATTTATGGTTTTAATTTTATATTGCTTATTGAGCAGGGCATAGCCCCAAATTACTAAAATTAAAGGAAAAACATATTTTGCCCAACCTAAAAATAATGACAATAAATTATCAATGGCCAAACCGACCCGGCCAGCCATATTGAATAAACCAAGCAAACTTATACCAGCCAAGGCAAATAAACAAATAATAAAAACCCAGCGTTTAGTTTCCGGGTGGACTTCCAACTTCTTATAATATGGCTGTTTTTTATTATTTTTTAGCTGATTATTTTTTCTTAAATTGGTCATATCCAATGCTAATAACTAAATGATTAATTAAAAAATTAGTCCAAATTTCATACTTTAATTAAAATTCGGAATTTATAATTATCAAGAATATAACATTATTTTATCACATTTATCACCTAAAATCAAAAGGGCTTGAGCAATATTGTGAAATCAAAAAATATTGTTTATAATTACTAAAAAGGAGGTGATAGCTAATGCCTGAAATTGATCATTGTGTACATTTAAGGGACCTGCTGGCGGCTCAAAGAACCATCTTGGAGAAACATCTGTCTGAACATAAATGGTTCAGGCATATTCCCGATGAAGAGGAGGGAAAAGAAGATTTTATCAGAGAATTTGGCTGGGTGATGAGAGAATTTTACTGCGGCTTTGCCTGCCCTGATCGCTTTGAATGTGAAATTGCTCAAGAATATTTACCCAAAGATGCCAAAAAGGGGCAGCCCCAGACCTAAAAGCGCCTATTTTATGATAAATTTTAACTGGCGCTTTTTAAATTAGAAAACAAAAAATCAGGTTAGAAACCCGATTCTTTGCCCAACAATCTTATTGCTGGTTTAATAATTTAATTATTAGCGATAAGCATTAGCTAATAAAGAAGATACATAAGAACTTATATTTTTAAAGTTCAGGCATAATAAGCCTTTTTATTCAGGAAGATAATGTGAATAAGGCCGGAGGGAGTTCCCCATATACAAAGGATTATTAGGGATCCATACACGCAGTCTTATTCTCATTATGCTCCTGACTAAATTTTTAAGTTCTTTTCTTCATCCTGATTGAGTAGTTTAGCATATCTAAAAAAATTTGTCAAGAGTCATTAGATGAATTTCTAATTCTTTAGTTTATTTTTATTTAAGATTAGCTAAATTTGGTTAAGAAATTCAGTCAGTATCAATTAGATTTAAAATAAATTATTTTTTTAGAAAATGAAATGGCTCCCGACAGACGGTCGGGAGCCATGAAAAAAGTATTTTCTCTTCCAATAAGATTTTCCCTAATATTTTAAGGACTTTCATTCCCTAATTTCTCTCAGTCGCCCATTAAGCCACATCAACATTTTCGGCTAATAGGCATTCTTGACTTCCGTGACTGCTGCGAAAAAACCGCATTTTTCTTTAATTTTACGCTCCTCCCACGTTGCCTCACCTCCTTTGTCTAATATTCTAAAGAAATTGATTATATTCTATTCTATCATAAAATTAAAAAAGTGTCAATAGCGATTGACACTTTTCCATAAATATTGAAAAAATTTATTTTTTATCTTCGGATTGCCAGATTAATTCAAAAATTGTTTTTAACGTCGCGGCCATATCTTCATTTTCAATTATTACGCCCATAATCGCGCCTTTATAGGAATAAAAAGCAATATTATTATCATAGATATCAATACCGCATTTAAAAGGAAATCTTTTGCCCTCAATATAAATGGCCTCTCTTAAATTTTGCGGATCGCGACGCTTGTAAATCGGGCCCTTGCTGCTGGTATATAAAATCTTGGCTTTAATTTTCTTTTGCACTCTGGGGCTGGCCATCAATTCACCATGTTCTTTAACGGGGAATAAAGAAAATAACTGATCAACCGGCGCAAAGCTGTAAATAAGCTTGGTTTTGCTTTTTAAAATACTGGCAATTACTGTTTTTAATCCTTCTTTGCCTTCAAAAACCCTGACTTTGGGCTTTTCGCCTTTTAGATTGGCGATTGCCTGCAATTCAGGGATTAATTTCATAAATTCTCTTTCTCTTTCTTCAACCTCCTGTTTTTGCAGGCGAATTAAACTCAATAAATGTTCAGGGGATTCAGCTATAAAATAGACCTTTTTATCTTTAGTTATAGAACTCATCAGGCCCTTTTTAATAAGATTTTCAATAACAACATAAGCGGTCGGCCGAACAATTTCAGACAATTTTGCCAACATGGGCGCTGTTTCCGGACCGCGCTCCAAAGAGACCAAATATATTTTGGCTTCTTTATCAGAAAGGCCTGATTTTTTTAATTCCTGATAATTAATCATATTATAAGTATAGCAAAATTTTTAAAATATAAAAATCTTAATATTTATAAACAAAACTTTTATTAATTTATACATAGCGGGTAAGCAGAATCGAACTGCCATCTTCAGCTTGGAAGGCTGACATAATAACCATTATACGATACCCGCCCAGTTAAAAGTTTATGTATTATATAATTTATCGCGGGTAAATTAACTTTTCAATAATCAACCAGATTTAACTGATCTATACACAAACTTTTAACTGGGCCCGCAGATTGAATTGTAATCTTGTCGAGTTAAGGTAATTTTAGCATATTTATTCTATTTTTTCAAGCATTATTATTGCCAGCTCTTGACTTATTTTAAAAAATATGCTATAGTGAAACAATATTATTCCAAGTGAAAAACGGTGAAAAACGACTGAAAATATTTAAAGGAGGGAGAACTGATGAAAAGTCGATCGAGTTATGCGGAGGTAAGGACGGTTCCTCATGTGCACGTGAAGGTCCCCAAATCCGAGGGGAAATACATGAACCCCGTCGCCCCACACGAGTTCACTCTGCCCGACGGCACCAAAGCGCAGGTTCCGGGCCACTGGCGCCACGGACAAATGGTCGACGGAATCATCGTCAACCGGCATTTCTATGGTATTGACGATGTCGACCTCGGCAACTTCATCTGCGCCACGGTCAAAGTGGTGCAGAAAAAAACCCGCGAAGGCACCTACGTCATGCTGGACATTACCAAGGAAACAGAATGCCCCCGGGCGGAATGGAGAGTCAAGTTTCTCGAACAAGAGCAATGCGGAAGCGACATCCTTATTCCCGGGACCCGAGGACACTGCCTCCACTTTGAGCCCCTGAAAGCGGAGACGGCCAACAAAGAGGAAACCGCCTCGGCTTGCGCTTAACACTAGCGCGAACGCCAAGGCCCTGACACAAGTTTGTGTCAGGGCCTTTTTCGTTAAAAAATGTTATTTATCGCAATATTTTTTTCTTTATACTTTTATACTCATTTTGTTTATCTAATGCAGCTAATTCTCTTAAATATTCACCCAACATAGTCTTAATTGTTGTTTTACCCTTAAATGTTTTAAAATATTTTTCCCTTCTTATTATTTAAATATGCCTCATAGAAAATTAATATTAATGGGCGTCTATATTTTGTCGAAGGAGTATCGCCCTTATTATGTTTATAAATTCTACTATTCAAGTCAGTAGAAAAACCAGAATAAAATTGTTTATCCTTGAGAGACAATAAGACATAAGTATAATAAAACATATTTTTGGTCTTAAGTTCGTGCACCAGGCGGTGCACGACCCTAGACCATCACCATGCGAGGGTAAACCTTGAGGATTACCCTAAGCCGCATGGTTTAGGGTCGGGCTGGTGGGACTTGAACCCACGATCTTCTGGTCCCAAACCAGACGCGATAGCCAGCTTCGCTACAGCCCGTTATTAAGTATTTGGTAATGAGGATTTAGTAATGAGTTAAACAATACTCAAATCTCATTACTCATTACTTTAATATGCCGAGGGAGAGAGTCGAACTCTCGACACAAGGATTTTCAGTCCTCTGCTCTACCGCTGAGCTACCTCGGCCAGATAAACTTTATAACTTATAACCAACAACAAACAACTGGTTATTAGTTTTTAGTTGTAAGTTTTCAGTTAATCAATGTGGACGTGGGAGGACTTGAACCTCCGACCTCGTCATTATCAGTGACGCGCTCTAACCAGCTGAGCTACACGTCCAGATAAAAGTATAAGTCATTAATAATTATAACGTTTTATTATCTGCCACATATTAACAAAAGCTATTTCTGAATCAACACCTAAACTTTTATCTGGACACGTCCTTGAATCTGGCAAATGAAAATCCTTTAAACTGCTGCTAATTCCTAATGCCTATTATAAATTAATTTTAACAAAAAGGGCCGGCTCGATCAATATCATATATACGATCTTAACTAAGCCAGCCTTTTTTGGTAATTCCTTAACCTCTAAAAAGTGATAGAATCGTCACCCTAAAAAAAGGGTTCGACCGAAGAGTAAAAGACCAATTATGGATCTTCTGCTCAATATCTCCCTAGAAAGGAGATGGTCCATCCACAGCTTCCGCTACGGATGCCTTGTTACGACTTCTTCCCTGTCACCGACCTTACCTTCTATCGCCCTACAGCGATATTCGGGTACTGCCGGCTCCCTTGAAGTGACGGGCGGTGTGTACAAGACCCGAGAACGTATTCACCGCGCCATAGCTGATACGCGGTTACTAGCGATTCCAGCTTCATGAGGTCGAGTTTCAGACCTCAATCCGAACTGAGACCAGTTTTGGTGGGATTTGCTCCGCCTTGCGGCTTGGCGTCCCATTGTACTGGCCATTGTAGCACGTGTGTGGCCCAGATCGTAAGAGCCATGCTGATTTGACGTCATCCTCTCCTTCCTCCAGCTTAAAGCTGGCAGTCTCCTATGACATATTTAACATAGGACAAGGGTTGCGCTCGTTTCCGGACTTAACCGTACATCTCACGACACGAGCTGACGACAACCATGCAGCACCTGTCTCCTGGTTCCTTGCGGCACTCCCAGCATTACCCGGGATCCCAGGGATGTCAAGACCTGGTGAGGTTTCTCGCTTACTGTCGAATTGAACCACATGCTCCACCGCTTGTGCGGGTCCCCGTCAATTCCTTTGAGTTTTAGCCTTGCGGCCGTACTACCCAGGCGGGACACTTAACGCGTTAGCTTTTTTAAACGACACTGAAAGGGTCGATACTCCCAATGTCTAGTGTCCATTGTTTACGGCGTGGACTACGAGGGTATCTAATCCTCTTTGATCCCCACGCTTTCGTGCACCAGCGTCAGAAATGTTCTAGCAAGCTGCCTTTGCATTTGGTGTTCTTGCCGATATCAACGGATTTTACCCCTACACCGGCAATTCCGCTTGCCTCTCCCAATCTCTAGCTTAGTAGTTTTAGTGGCTGATCCAAAGTTGAGCTTTGGGATTTAACCAC
>Ga0154627_108_pt6 | contig 17278 bp, 16 predicted proteins | sample Rifle2008BG13ft_FD_116056 | JGI IMG/M metagenome (GOLD analysis project Ga0154627, IMG submission 116056) | Candidatus Buchananbacteria bacterium RBG_13_39_9
TTGAAAAAGTTTCAAGGTGAAAAACGGACATTAAAAATAAATCTCGCCAAGGCGGGAGAAGGAGGGTTCCATGCCATTTATTTTTTTTCCGGGTATGACAGATACACCAAAAGAGGAAAAAGAGAACGCTAAAAGAAATCTTAAGGTAAGCAGAGTTATTCTTCTAATCGTTTTACTTTCGTTAGCATTTCCAATTTTTCATCACGTTTTGGCGCCAAATTTAGACGAAGGCAAGGTTGCAGATGGTGTAGTGATCTCCGCACCAAAGTCTTTAGGAGGAGTGATTAACATTGTTCCTGCGACTGCAGATGCACCGGAATTTGTTGAGGGAGTGGTGGCTGAAGCTCCTATTCCGCTAGGCGGAGGGATTTGCCTAGTTGGAGTTTCTGTTGATGATTTTCATGATGGGCGGGATATCAGAGCAGCCCTAGTTTCAGCTGATCGTTCACTCGTCATAGGGCAAAAGGTCAAAGTCAAGATTCGGCTGGTTTCTGAATCATATCGGCCTGCCCTTGATTTGCTCGTAATTCAGGATGATGCCCCAAAGTAACGTCTTGAATTAAAAGTTTTCAATAAAAAAACGCCGTTTGGTCTTTACTGGGCGGCTTTTTAATTTGGGAACAAAAAAATCGGTTTGGCACGGATTTTAGGCTTTAGCCTTTCAAGTAATTTGAAATCCTAAAGGATGAAATCCCGGTTAAACCGATTTTTTTATGTCGTTTATTTCTTCTTTTTTTCCGAGATTGATTTTAAACGTTTTTTATAATCGCGGGTGTAATATAGTTTGGAGCGTCTGACAGCTTTGGTATCAACCAATTCAATTTTTTCAATCAGAGGAGAATGGATGGGAAAAATTCTTTCTACCCCAATGCCCTCGCTGATTTTACGCACTGTTATGGTTGCCCCGGACTCATTGCCGTGCTTGCGCGCAATAACCAGGCCTTCAAATACCTGGATTCTTTCTTTTTCCTCGCCTTTCGCAGTGACATCCTTAATTTTTTGGTGGACGCGGATAACCATGCCCGGTTTGACTTGGGTTTTATCGATAATTTGCTTGTCTGTTACTTTAGAAGTAGCCATATAGGTGCTGAACCACGAATTTTTTATCACGAATTACACTAATTTTAAAATAACACAATTCGTGCTATTCGTGATTATTGATTAGTGTTTAAGATTTATTTTGTAATGTTATATTACCTTAATCAGCTGAATTAGTCAAGTTTGGGTAAAGCTTTGAGGATTTTGGCAGTTGCCTGGTTGGCTGTCAGCTTGGTTGTGTCAATCACCAAATCATAATGTGATTCATCAGTATGGTCTAAATTATAATACTTTTTATAGCGCTTTTTATCATTAGCAATCCTTTTTTTAATGTCAGCAACTAAATCTTTAAGTGATTTTTTTTCACCTTCATTGCGCTCTTTTCTTTCTTTTTCGTTTTGGATTTGTTTCCAAATGCGGCAAGCGCCTTCCTTGATGCTGACTTTGACGAATATTTTGAATGATTCAGGGATAAAATGAAATTGGGTGCGGCCTTCAACAATCACCAGGTCTTTTTTTGCTGCTTCGCGCGCTTGTTTGGCAATTTTTTGGTCAATATCAACATCGGTTTCCGGGTGCGTTAAAGCATAGAAATTAAGTTCTTCCAGGGTCATATTTTTTTCCCGGGCCAGTTGGCGCCGAATTGCCCCGACATAAATGCGCTCGGCATTAAGTTTTTCCGCGAGTTTTTGGGCAATGGTTGATTTGCCGGAGCCGGGAGTGCCGGAGATGGTGATAATTTTGTACATATTAGGATTGCAGATTACGGATGGCAGATTTCTGTAATCAGTAATCAATAAATTATTTTAAGTCCTTAAGTATTTTTTGTAATTTTACGGGAAGCTTAGATTTGAATTCCAGTTTTTTGCCGTCCAGATTTTTAAAGCTTAAATAACTGGCGTGTAAAAACGGACGATCTAATTCCATTTTTTCTTTAACCCATTTTTGCGTATAAAGTTTGTCTCCGACAACTGGATGCTGAATGGCATTAAAATGAGCGCGAATTTGGTGGGTGCGGCCGGTTAAGATTTCCACTTCCAGCAATGAAAAATTATTGAATTGCTTGGTTGCTGTATAACTGGTAATGGCCTCTTTGCCGCCTTGTTCTTGTGATTTGACTGCCATTTTACCTTTGGTCTTTGAGCGGGCAATAGGCAGATCAATAGTGCCTTCAACTCTTTCCATTTTACCATGAACTAAGGCTGTGTAAATTTTTTTAATTTTACGCGCTTGAAATTTCTTTTTAAAAAAATCAAAAGCCCTCTGGGTTTTACAGACTAAAATCAAGCCGGAAACATTTTTGTCCAGGCGGTGGACAATGCCCGGCCGTAGTGGACTTTCGCCGACATTTTTAATTTCGGGGAATCTGGCTAAAAGGCCGGCAGCCAATGTCTTGGTTTCCATTTTTTCAGTGGGGTGAATTAAAAGTCCGGCTGGCTTATCAATCACTAAAATATTGTCATCTTCATAAACAATTTTAAATTTCACGCTGTAATTGGGTTCCAGTTTTTTTTCTTTGGTAATGTTTTTAATTTCTTTATCAATAATTTTAATTTCATCTCCAGCTTTTAAAAAATGATGGACAGCCGTAACCTGACCGTTAAGCAAAATTTTGGCGGCTTTGATTAATTTTTGAATCTGGCTGCGGGTGACGGGGAGTTTTTCTGTCAGAAATTTGTCCAGACGCTGGTTGGTGTGTTGGGATTTTATTTTTATAATCATATGGTTCTTACGAAAATACGAAAACGTACGAAAAGTACGAAAGTTAAGGGTAAATGTTTAAAATCCTTTTTGTTCTGACTCCGGCACTGGTAAATTGAGCTAATATGCCAAGCTGTAAATTTGCCGTTTTTAGATATTGGTTGATTTGATCTATTGAATTTTTTTTAAAATAGTCTCCTTTTTTAATTTCCAAAACAATTTTGTCATTTATTAGAAAGTCAAGATAATAGCTGCCAACTTTATTGCCCCTGTAGTTTAAAGGGATATACAATTCCTTTTGGACTTTATATCCTTTTTTGGTTAATGTCATATAAATGGCGTTTTGATAATATTTTTCTTTGTGACCTGGTCCTAATTCCTTAAATACGTCAAATAAAATACCCGTGATCTCATAGCTTAATTCAGGGTAAACCAGGTCTTTTCTGATTAATGAAGGATTCATGGATTTATTTGGTTACTTACGAAATGCGAATTTGTACGAAAGTACGAAAGGTTATAATTTTTCGTAGTTTCGTAGGGTTTTCGTACTTTCGTAAGACTTATTCCACCCATTTGACATGGGAAAAGTATTCCCTTTTCCTCACCTCTTCGTATTTGTCCAATTGGGGAGCAAGATCTTTAATGTCCGAGTCAGAAAGTTTAATTAATTCTTTAAGATGTTTTTGCAAGTAGGTTTTATTATTCTTTTTAGGATCTTCCAAAACTTCAGCTAAAAGCGCGTTTAAAAGCAGGCCGATTTTGGGACCGGGTTTTATTTCCAAAAATTTCATTAATTCAGTGCCGTCAATTTTCAGCATTTTAACTGAAATAGGATCTAATTGGACTTCGTGCAATCGTTTTTCCAAATCAATTAATTTATATGGCTTGGCTTTGGGACGGCCCATGCCCAAACGGTCGCAGATTCTGACCTGAATAATTTCCGCAATGTTGTCTTTGCCCACGCGAACTAAAAGCCGGCGCACGGCCGCGTCAGTAATGTCTCCCAAACTATAAAAAAACATGTGGTGTCGCACTAAATGCGAAACCTTGTCCACAATTTCATTGGAATATTTTAAGCGCTGTAAAATTTTACGTGTAATTTTAGCGCCGACAATGTCATGGTTGTAAAAGGTTGAATCCGGACCTTCGCCGGCTTTGACCTGGGGTTTGGCAATGTCATGGAATAAAGCTGCCAGACGCACATTGAGATTATAATTTCTTTGCGCGGCAAAACCTAAAGCTTTGACGTTATGGGTGAAAACGCTGTAAATATGGGAGCGGTTTTGGGAAACGCCCACGCCCTGTTCCAATTCGGGTAAATAATATTTAAGCAAATTAGATTTTTGTAATAGCTGCAGGCCAAATTCAGCATTGGTAGATATTATAATCTTATTAAATTCTTCGGTGATTCTTTCAGTGGCCATGGTTTTAATTTTGGGAGCCAGATTTTGAATTGCCAGATAAGTCGGTTGTTCAATTTTAAAATATAATTGCACGGAAAATCTGATGGCGCGGATCATCCTGGTAAAATCCTCGCCAAAACGCAATTTGGGGTCGCCGACAGTCCTGATAATTTTATTTTTCAAGTCAGTTTGGCCGTCAAAAGGATCAATAATTTCTCCGGTCTTGATATTTACTGCCATGGCATTTATCGTAAAATCGCGGCGGGATAAATCTTTATCAATCGGCAAATTTGGATCTGTTTGAACATCAAAATCGCGATAGCCGCCGGTATTAAATGATTCTTCTGTCCTGGGCAAGGCAATATCAATTGCTTCGGCCAAAGTATATTTTTTAGGAACAAATTTAAAAACCCCAAAAGATTTGCCCACAAAATTTACTGATCCTTCTTTGGCTAAAAATTTTTCCAGATCCTTGGCCGGGACATTTCTGATAACAAAGTCATAATCGTAAGATTCCCGCTGCAATAAAATATCACGCACTTTGCCGCCAACCAAATAAATTTCAGCTGCCGGGAATTTTTTTTGCAGTTTGGCGGCAAATTTAAAATTAGGGTCTTTGGCAAAAACCTTTAAAAAATCAGTGATTAATTTGTCTTGATTTTGAATTGTCATTAATTACAGCTTAGCTGATTTTTTGTGAAAAAACAAGCAAAAAGAAAACCTCTAAGAAATTTTTAAATCAGTTAGATACTGCTAAGAAATTCACTAAATTAAAGACCAAAGCCAATGAATATGCTCAAGTATAAATTTAAGAGGGCAGAGGAGAAAATAATAATTTTATGCTTAAAGGTCAGGTTTTTTTCTTTAAAATATGCTAATAAAATCACAAATAAAAGCGGCAGGCAGTCATTGAGATAGCGCGGGCCGATTTGCGGCCAGCCATTATACCAATAACAAAGTAAAACAAAGAGAATTACCAGAGAGGTTATTAAAAGCAGTTTATTTATATTATCTCGGTAATCGGCTTTAAAAAGATAGAGAAAAAGAGGCGCAATCAGAAAAAAACTAGTCACGCCATAGCGATTGGTGCGAAAATAAGGCGGTTTTAAAGTAATAAGGAGTTCTTCCTTTTGGGCTTGGGAATAAATTGGGTTGAAACTTTCTAAAAAATAATAATAAAAATTTTGCGGTAAATATTCAAGGCTAAACTGGCCATAAGGATGGTAATCAGCATATACATTGCTATATGCATTGGACAAAATATAGCCAGTTTGCAGCGGGTTATTGAAGCGCAGAAAATTATATAGGCCAAATATTAAAAAGCAGATAAATATCGGTGAAAGCAACATTGCCAATTGCTTAAATTTTTTAGAATTATTTATTTGTTCGGTTAAAATATATGCAAGATAAAATAATACCACAAAAATCGCTGTTAGCCTGGTTAGAAAGACACATCCTAATAATATCCCGATCAGCCAATATCTCCTTTGAGTAAAAAATTCATACAGTCCCAAAAAAATAAGCAAAGTACAAATTGTATGGGCGAAATTATAATCTAGGTGCAAAGCCAATGTAATTATATGAACGCTGGAAAAAAAGTATAAAGCTGACAGCCAGTAGGAATCAAGCTTATTGAATTTAAAAATTTTTCTGGCAAAATAAGCTAGGAAAATAAAAAGTATAATATTGACCAGGAAATTTATAATGCTTATTTCCACAGGATACTGATAAAATAAAACAAGCGGTATTAAGATTAAAGCGGGGAAGGGCGGCGTTGGCCAGAAAAGCTGGTTATCAAAAAATACAAAGTCAGGATTTTTAATTTCCGTTATAAAATTAAGTTTGCCATGGATAAAAGCCCAGGCTAGATCGGAAGTGGCATTATTATATTGTAAAAATATAAAAAAAACCAAAATAAAAAAAGCCAAGACAATAAGAAGAAATAGAAGTGATCTTTCCAGATTTTTTTTATTATTTTCAATTAGCTTGATCATAATATTAGCATCACATCGCCAAAAGAATAAAAGCGGTATTTTTTGTTAAGGGCGTATTGATAAGTTTGTTTAAGCAAATTAGTTCCAGCAAAGGCACTGGTTAAAAGTAATAAACTGGACTTGGGCAAATGGAAGTTAGTGATGATTGAATCCACAAATTTAAATTTGTAGCCGGGGTAGATGTATATATCAGTAGCTCCAGATTTAGCTCTAAGTTCATAGCTCTTAGCTTTGGGCTTTGAACAAGTTTCAATTACACGGACGGATGTTGTTCCGACGGCGATGATTCGTCGTTTTTCTTTTTTCGCTTGGTTCAATCTTTTGGCTGTTTGTTTGTCTAATTCAAAATATTCTTCATGCATTTGGTGTTTGGCTATATTTTCTACTTTAATTGGTTGAAAGGTACCGAAACCCACATGCAATGTCACAAATTCAGTTTGCACGCCTTTTTGCTTAAGTAATTTAAACATCCTCGGAGTAAAATGGAGTCCGGCAGTGGGTGCGGCAATTGAACCTAATTTTTTAGGATCAGCAAAAAAGGTTTGGTATTCGTTTTGTTTGGCAAGTCGTTTAATATAGGGCGGGGTAGGCATTTGGCCATATCTAAAAATTTGATCCATTAGTTTTTGGCCGGATAAATTGAATTTGATCTGGGCAGTATCTTTAATGCGCGCGGCAATTTGCCCTTTTAAGAGTGGATGCTCTTGAGTACCCGCGAAAAGAATAGTAGTGCCGACTTGCTTTTTGATTGGCAAATTGCCGACCAAACATTCCCAAGTATCGGGCTTGATTTGACGTAAAAGTAAAATCTCTACTTTGCCGCCAGTTAGTTTGCGGCCGATTAAGCGCGCAGGAATGACTTTGGAATTATTAAAAACCAAAACATCACCCTTTTGCAGATAATCGGGCAAGTCCAAAAATTTTTCATCAGTAATTTTTTTTGTTTTTCGATTTAATACTAAAAGACGGCAGGTATCCGGGGGAGAAGCCGGCTTTTGGGCGATCAGGGATTTGGGCATTTGAAAATCGTAAGATTCTAAGTCATATAGTTTTTTCATGATATAATGATAACATAATGGAGGATGAAGAATGAAGTCCGAAGTACGAAGTTTAAAGTTCAAAGTGAAAAGTTGAAAGTAACAACTAAAAATTTAAAGTTTAGGAATAAATTCTAATATTTTCCAAAAATTTTAATTTTACATTGATATTTTAAATTTTTCATTTTTAATTTTAAATTTGATTTCTATGGAGTTAAAAAAATTACGCCGAGAAATTGACAAAATTGACCGTAAGCTAATTGATTTGCTGGTTCAAAGAAAAAGTTTAGTGCAAAAAGTCGGCTTATTCAAGAAAAAGCACAATCTGCCCATTTTTAATAAAGCGCGGGAGAAAGAAATTGCCAAAAAGTTGAATAAATGGGCGATTAAAAATGGTTTGCGCAAGACATTTTTGCAGAAAATTTGGGGTGCAATGATTGAAGAGGCAAAATTGATTGAGAAAAAGGTTAAGCATAAATAACCCTGAGCTTTGGGTGCTGGGCAGAGGGCTTGAAATTTTTTCAATTTTTTGCTAAACTTATCGTATAATTGCCGCTTGTAGCTCAGTGGTTAGAGCGCTACCCTTATAAGGTAGATGTCGGTGGTTCAAATCCACTCAAGCGGACTTGCAGGGGCAATTGGCTCAGCCCTGAAAGGGCCCCTTTGGGGCTGATTAGGTAAATAGTTAAATTTAAGGGCAATTAGCTCAGCTGGTTAGAGCGCATCGTTGACGTCGATGAGGTCAGTGGTTCGATCCCACTATTGCCCACCATAATTTATTTACTTTAAACATATGGTTAGCGTAGAAAACCAAAAACCAACCGATCCTGATAAACCCCAGGATGTTTTGGCGGGGTTTAAAAGTTGGCCAGTTATTAATCCAAATCAAATAAAAATTTATTTTAAAGCTATTTCTGTGGCGACAAAAATCAAAAATAAAGAGGAGCGCGATATTGCCATAACAGGAGCGGCTAACTTGCTGGAGTCCGGAGCAGCTAAATTTAAAAGCGTTTTAGCTCCGGATGTTTTTGATGCCTTTTCAAAAAAAGTTTCTCAAGAAATACACGAAGTCATGAACAGCGCAGATGATAATGAAGTGAAAACCAAATTTCAGGAAATATTTTTGCGTCTTTATTCCATGCAAAGGGAAATAATAAAAAATGATTACGAATCAATTTCAGCGCCAAATCCCAAGCGGGTCATTAGAGCAGCCAGGGAAATTGTTTTGAGAGACCTTAATTATGATTCAGCTAAACTGAAAGAAAAATTAAATATAGATGAACAGCAATCAAAAGAGGTTGTTGATTTTTTAAGAGAAACTGGCCTAAGCAGCGAACTTTTAAAAAATTTGGCAGATTTGAATTCCAAAATAAAGCCAAAAACCGAAACTCCGCCGGAAAAAACTGTGATTATCCAACCGGAAAAAACTGTAATTACCGCTGAAAAAGAAATTCCCCCGACAGAAGAAGAAATTACTGAAAAGCCTGAAGGTGAAGAAGAAGAAGGTTTGAATATTGATAAAGAATTGACTAGGGCTTTTGAGAAACCTGATGAAGAACCAGAGGAAGAGGTTCCTATTTTAAAAGAAGAGGAAAAAATAGATTATAAGGCGCCCCGGAAGCCCTTAACTCAAGAAGAATTAAGGAAAAAAGCAATGAAAAGATTGCAGCCGAAACATGAATTGGAAGAAATAGAAATAACTTCAGCTAAAGAGAGAAAAAAATTAAAAGAAAAATTAAATAAACAGGAATTGGTAGAACTGGGCAACTTGTTAAAAGCTTTTTTTATAGAACACTTTAAAGAACAAATGGATATTACTTTAAGCGAGGAACAATTTAAATATATCAGTGAACATTTAGAGGATTTAAATAAAAACAACCCGGAGCTGGCAAGACGCTTAAGGGATAATCTAATTTTTTACAAAAAGCAGGAAAAAGTTATAGAACAAAAGGAGGAAAGATTAAAAGTCATAGCCAGTGAAGGGTTGAAAAAAAAGAAGAAGCAATTAAAAGAAAGAATGGAAGAATTGGAGAATAAAATTGAGATGCGCAGGCGGACTAGTGGGCTAAGCATAAAAAATTTACCGTTAATTGGTATGTTATTCAGATCACCACGGGAAGAATGGGTCAGAACGCAAAGTGTGGAAGAATGGGAATCAGAACTTGATGCCGTTGAAAAGCTGTATGAAGCTGTTGTAGCAGATAGACGCACCTTGGCAGATGCAAAACAACATAAAGAAAAGCTACAAGAATTTTTCAAGGAGGAATTAATGCTGATTTTTGAAGTTCACGACAAAATCAAGGAAGATTTGCAGAATGAAACCCAAAATCTTTTGCAGTCCGGCGGTCTGGACAATTTGATACTCGCTTTTGAAAAAGAAAAAATGCGGTCAAATATTCCAGGCCAAAGCAAGGCAGGCCAGAAGGAACTAATATTTGATTTAATTAAAAAAGAAATTCAAGAACAATTAACTGATGCAATTGTCATGACCCAGCTGGTTGATCCTAAAACAATGGATAATTTGACCAAAACACTTAAAAAATTATTAAGCAAAAAGTTTGTTGATGTCCAGGAAATGAAAAGAATACTTGGGCAAACTTTTAAAAAGGCATTGGCTGATGCTAAGGGTACAAATACTGAAAAGATAATTTATCTAAATACTGTTTTTAGGAAAGTAATGAAATAAATATGGAGGAATTAAATTTGGCTAAAATTAAAAAATTGGCTGCGGCGAAAAAATATAAGGAAATCGACATATTAATCAGCGAGGTTTTAAAAGGCGATCTGACAGATAAGGAAAAAGGCGCAATTTATATATTTCTTGCCAGTGTTTATTTAAAAGCACGGCAGCATTTTAATAATCGGTATGAACGGGCTTTGGACCAGGCATTGTCTAATTGGCAGGAAATTGAAAAAAGATTTAATAAAATGGAGGAAAAGACCCAGACCGCAATGATAAAGAAGAAAATTGCCAAGCTTTAATAAGAGAAATTGGCGGACAGGTTATTTTTAATGCTTTCAATTGCTTCCCTGGCGGCTGCAGCCAAATCCGGCTTATTAATTTCAAATTCAGCCAGGGTTTTATTGCCGGAAGGATTGAAAGCTTTGGTTAAATATAGAGAGTCATAATTTTTTGCAGAATAAATCAGGCCAGAAATGGTCTTTCTTTGGTTCTCAGAAAATAAAACAATAATTTGCGCTTCAGGCGCTGAAGTAATCAGCTCCTCAATCACTTCGCTAAGATTGGGCTGGGTAATATTTAATTCAATCAGGTCTTTTTGCTGCAGATATGACCAGGCCATTTTATAACCGGGATCATTTTTAAGGCGCGCCAAAACTTTGCCCCAGAGTTTAAGAATATTAATGGATTTGGTCTGGTAAAGGTGGCGGATAATTAAATCGCGGTCAGCGCCGTTTAAAATCAGCTGGCTGGCAATATTTAAAGCGCGGGGCGTGACATTGCCTGAACGGAAACTTTTTGTTTTGGAGATCATGCCAGTTAATAGGCAGGTGGCAATGTCCTGATCAAAGAGATTGCTGTCATAGTTTTCTATCAGATCAAAAATAATTTCAGCCGTTGAGGTCTTGGTCAGGTCAACCGCGTTAATCTGGCCATATTGTTCATTTTCCGGATTATGGTCAATATTGATAATCGGGGTATTGAAAAAGAAATCAGTATTTTTTTCATAGATCAATCCCAGCGCCTCCAGATTATCAGTATCCAAGGCGATAATCAGATCATATTTATATTGGCCGGAAGCAAAAGCAATGTTTTTTTCTTCCAGATAGCCGTTTTCCGGAGTTAAATAAATATTTAATTTGCCGTCTTTAACGTCATAGGAGAAATTTTTTATTTTGCCCTCATTTAAATCAAGAGAAATTATAAAATTTTTTAAGCCGTTTAAATTTGCCTTGACTTTATTAATTCCCGGCAAAAAACTCAAATTATGCGCCAATGAAAAATCCTGGCAGACAATATCCGCCTGCTTGTTTAGCTTTTGCAAAAGCAAAAAAATAGCCAAGGAACTGGATAGGGCATCACCAGAAAAATTCTGTTTAAAGACAATCAGTATTTTTTGGCTATTTTTGACCTGCTCGAAAATTTGTTGTTGGATGTTTAAACTCATATTGGTAATAAGAAATAAGTAATAGGTAATAGGTAAAATTTAAGAATAAATCCATATTCCATATTACATATTTCCTGTTTCATCAATATTTGAGTATATCGTGCCTGTAAAATTGTGTCAAATAGCGCGACTTTATATATTTACAGCAAGTGGTTTTTCTTGTCAAGTTAGCTTATTTTTGGTAGAATTTTTATATAAACTTAAATAATAAAGGCGAAAACGTCCTTTGTCATATTGACCGACCTGCCTGCCGGCAGGCAGGAGCGGAGGTATCCCTCAGTAATTTAGGGATTTCTCGGCTACGTTCGAAATGGCAAAGACAAAGGACGTTTTCATATGCCTCACTATATTATTATATGCAAGAAATCCCCAAGGCCTACAATCCCCAAGAAACCGAGGATAAAATTTATAAGAAATGGGAAGATTCGGGTTATTTTAACCCCGATAATTTGCCAGGCAAGCGGCCTGACTATTTTTCTATTTCCATGCCGCCGCCCAATGCCACTGGCACTCTGCATACGGGCCATGCCATAATGCTGGCTTATGAAGATTTAATGGTGCGCTATAATCGTTTATTGGGCAAAAAGACCTTATGGCTGCCGGGAACTGACCATGCTTCCATTGCCACCCAGGCCAAGGTGGAAAAAATTTTATATGACCAGGAAAAGAAAACCAGGCATGATTTGGGCCGGGAAGAATTTTTAATCCGCGTAGAAAATTATGTGGCCCAGTCGCGCGACACTATCCGCAACCAAATCCGCAAAATGGGGTCATCCTGCGACTGGTCGCGCGAAAGATACACTTTGGATGAAGGTTTATCCCAAACAGTCAGATATGCTTTTGTGAAAATGTATGAGGCAGGAGTGATTTACCGCGGTTACCGCATTGTTAATTGGTGTCCCCATTGTTTGTCTACTTTATCTGATGATGAAGTTGAATATAAAGAAACAGCCGGAAAATTTTATACTTTTAAATATGGTAAGGATTTTCCCATGAGCATTTCCACGACTCGTCCGGAAACTAAATTGGGCGATACGGCCGTGGCAGTTAATCCCAATGATAAGCGCTATAAAAAATATATTGGCCAAACCCTGACCGTTGATTTTGGTGCCCAAGAATCACTCCAACTCAAAATAATTGCCGATGAATCGGTTGATCCAAAATTCGGTACTGGCGCTTTGGGCGTGACACCGGCGCATTCCAAAATTGATTTTGACATGGCGCAGAAAAATAATCTGCCAGTGATTAAAGTAATTAATGAAGAAGGCAGGATGACTAAAGAAGCAGGTAAGGAATATGAGGGCTTAACAGTTTTGGAAGCCAGGCAAAAACTTGTTGACTGGCTGGAAAAACAGGGTCTTTTGGTCAAAGTGGAAGAAGTGCCGCAGAATCTGACTGTTTGTTACCGCTGCGGGGCGACGATTGAACCCTTGCCGTCTTTGCAATGGTTTGTTGATGTCAATAAAAAAGTGACTTTGGCCGATAATAAATATTTTAAAAATAAATCCATTAAAGAAGTTGCTTTGCAAGTGGTTAAGGACAAGGAAATTAAAATTATTCCGGAAAGATTTGAAAGTGATTATTATTACTGGCTGGAAAAATTGCATGATTGGTGCATTTCGCGCCAGATTTGGTTTGGGCATCAGATTCCGGTTTGGTACAAAGCCTCCTCCGCTAAAGCTTCGAAGGCCGAGAATAAAGGAAAAGATAATGAAGAAGTTTTTGTAGGATTGGAAGCACCAAAAGAAGCTGATTGGGTTCAGGATCCTGATACTTTGGATACCTGGTTTTCATCAGGTCTTTGGACTTTTTCCACTTTGATGGATATTGATTATGCTAAATATAAAAATTGGGGTGATTGGTTGAAAAATTCCAAAGATTTAAACTTTCATCCAACTTCGGTCATGGAAACCGGCTATGATATTTTATTTTTCTGGGTGGCGCGCATGATTATTCAGACAACATTTATCATGGGCGAAATACCGTTTGCCAAAGTTTATCTGCACGGCATGGTGCGCACAGACACAGGCGAAAAAATGTCCAAGTCACTGGGCAATGTGGTTGATCCTCTGGATATTATTCCCAAATACGGCACTGATGCTTTGCGCCTGGCCATGATTTCAGGCACAGGTGCGGGTGCTGACATGCGTTTATACGATGAAAAATTTGCCGGTTCGCGCAATTTTATCAATAAGCTCTGGAATATTTCGCGCTACATTTTGACTTCGGTCGCAGAAGTCAAACGCATTAATAAAAAACCTAAAGCCAAGACCTTGGCTGATGAATGGATTTTGGCGGCCTTTGAGCAAACAGTGACTAAGACAACCGCAGCTTTGAATAATTTTGATTTTTCTGCTGCCAGTGAACTCTTGCGCCAATTTACTTGGAATGATTTTGCGGATTGGTACTTAGAAATTTCTAAGCTCCAAGCCCAAAGCCCAAAGCTCAAAACTAATACTGAAGAAATATTACTTTACATTTTAGAAAGATTATTAATCTTATGGCATCCGTTTATTCCTTTTGTGACGGAAGCGATTTGGGAGAATTGGGGTGAGGATTTGTTGATGGTGCAATCTTGGCCTATATTTGAAAAGAAAATTAAAGAAGTAAAAGATTTTAATTTAATTGTTGAGATAATTTCAATTGTCAGGAATTTGAGAGCAGAAAATAAAATTGAACCGGCTAAAAAAGTAAATGTAAAGATTTTTGCAGGCAAGCAGGAAAAATTAATTACAGAACAAGCAGAAATGATTAAAGGCCTGGTGCGGATTGAAAATTTAGAAATTTTAAATAAAGGTGAAAAGCCAACGCAGTCATTGGCTGGCGTAGTTTCGGGAATAGAAATTTATATTTTGCTGGAAGGTTTAATTGATACAGTAAAAGAAACAGAGAGGTTAAGTAAAGAAATTGAGCAAATTAAAAATTACATCGTTACTCTTGAGAAAAAATTAAGCAATCAGGAATTTGTCAAAAACGCGCCTAAAGAAGTGGTGGCCAAGGAAAATGAAAAGTTAGAAGTGCAAAAAGAAAAATTAGAAAAATTGGAAGAACAATTAAAATTTTTATAAAAAACGCTCTGGCAGGACACATATAATATGTGTAGGCGACACAAGCTTGTGTCGCCTACGTGTTTTTAACACGCCTGCCAGAGCGTTTTTGCACTTGACAAATTATTATTTTATGATAAGTTATTTAATAAACCATCAAATAAGGAGGTGGCAATGAAAATGAAAAAGTTCTTTGTATTGGTAATTTTTATCATCATGTCTTTTGGTGCCTGTCAAAAAGAAGTACCCCGGGTTGAAACCAAGACGCAGCATGAGTGCGAGTATATGCAAGGAATCCCCTTTGGCCAAAAGTTTTGTCGGGATGCCAATCTGCTGCCGGCGGTTCTCAAAACCCTGGAGGTTAAAACCGGCGATTCAATCGGCAAGTAAAAAGTAAGCGGTTCGCACTCCTTCGCTCCTTTGGAGCTTCGGAGTATGGGCCGCTTTTTATTCTTGACAAAAATAATAGAAGTGTTAAGTTGGAATAAATTAGTACCCAAAAGGAGGGAACCATGGGAAAAGAGAAGGTCTTTTTTATAACTACAGCATATTCAACTTCCTGCATTTTGCTCTGTCAGGTTTTAGAGAAAGAAGTGGATTGCAATATCACTATCTTTGGGAGTGATGAGTTCGAGGAAATGCAAAAAGAAATGAGCGATGCTGTTATTTGCATGATAATCTCCTTGGAAAAGCCGGAAGACATGCCGGACCTCCCGAATATTTATCAAAAATGGCGGCCTGCCTATCCTAAAATGCCGATGGTTTTTCTCATCCCCGATACTTGTAATGAATATGATTACATCGAAGACAGCCTAACCTCTGTTTTTGAGGATGAATGTCAGAAGTTTGATGATCTAGTAAAGATGATCAGAAAATTAGTTGATTAGCCTTCACATTTGATAAAAACTGATCAGCAACAAATAATGTCAAAACGACCCATTCAAGCAAGCGGGTCGTTTTTTAAAACTTGACATTTTAGCCAATATATGCTAAAGTTAAGGGTAAGTTCTTTAAAAAACTTAACATTTTGATTTGAAAATAGAGGTATCGGAGGATCTATCTTCGGATAGATTCTAAGGCAAAAACCTTGATCAGGAATATAAACATAGAGGGTCTATCTGCGGATAGATTCTAAGGGTATAAGGCAGGAAACAGCAGTCGAACCATAGATATGGGAGAAGAATCATGAAAAGGTTTTCGCTTTTGACAATTGCGGTTATGCTGGTCATGGCCATTTTCTTTTTCGGTTTCACCTACCAGGTTAAAGCCGCAGTGGATACTACTCCGCCCACAGCTCCTTCCAATCTCATTGCCACTGCAGTGAGTCCCTCGCTGATCAATCTTTCCTGGACCGCAAGTACGGACAATGTGGGGGTAAAGAACTATCGGGTCTATCGCGAGGGCGCATGGGCTGTCTCGCCCACGGCAACCAACACTATCCAAAACGGTCTCCCAGGCAAACAGTATTGCTACACAGTCAAGGCCATTGACGCCGCTGGAAACCTTAGCGTGGCCAGCAACCGGAAATGTGCTACGACCTTTGTGGATACTATTCCACCCACAGCCCCAACCAATCTCACCGCTATAGCAGTCAGTCCTTCGCAGATCAATCTTCACTGGACCGCAAGCACGGATAATGTAAGGGTAAAGTATTATCGGGTCTATGGCGGGGTCAGACTGATTGGCTTTCCCGCGGTAACCACCTACTACAGTAGCTTTGCCCTCGCTGCCAACATGCAGTATTGTTACACGGTCAAGGCCGTTGACTACTCTGGAAACCTTAGTGCGGTCAGTGGTCAGCAATGTGCCACCACTTGCACCGATGTTGATGGTGACGGGTTCAATACTTGTACTGGTCAGAACCATGACTGCAACGACAACAACGCCGCCATTAACCCCGGCGCCGCGGAGATCGCCTGCGATGGCATTGACCAGAACTGCAACGGCATGGCCGACGATACGGTTGACGTTGATAGCGACGGATACAACACCTGCACTAGCCCGAACTTTGACTGCGATGACAGCAATGCAAATATCAACCCGTCAGCCCAAGAGATCCCGGATAATGAGGTGGATGAGGATTGCGACGGGTTGATCGCTTACCAGCAAAATTCGCTGGACCAGTATGACGGCACTATCGGAGGTTTTCGGGGATATTCTTTTATGACCATAGACGAGTCATATCTTTATTATAGCAATGCCTCATACTATGATGACATCGCAAATGGATTTTTCACTTTTAACACCGGACAATTTGCCAACTTGGATCATCTAGCACTTCTGCAGCTTCGTATTTACGTGGCAAATGGAGAACTTTATAATGACGATGGCTCTATGATTTCTATTACAGTCAGGGTGGGGTATTGGCCTGATGAATCATTCGATGATTCATTATGTTCACCTGAAAATTGCGAGGTACATCATTCTATTGGTTATTGCTGGGAAGTACCAGAAGGATGTTGCAAGCCTGCTCCAGCATACTATACTTCGGAGCTGCAATTACTGCCAGAAGCTGAGGAGGGATGGTTTAGTATAATGTTGTCACCCGATCAGTTAAGTGATGATTGGAGTGATCGAGGGTATTTAGTCTTTATTTTGTATACAGGCGATGATTGCCCTCCATATCACCCTTGGGATACTTGTACGCGTGAAAAAATGTATATTGAAGATGGAGGCAATACTCAGGGAACTGGCAATTTGCCGGAATTGAATTTGTATTTTTCACAGTAAGTCTAACTTTTACTTTTAATTACACAGTGATTAGAACTAAGAGTTAAGGCTCAGGCGCGGTCTGATGTAAATCAGGCCGTTTTTTTATTTTTAAAAAAAGCCGCTGGGTTTGTAGCCAGCGGCTTGATTGAGTCAATATTTGAAAGGGATTTCTTTTTCCGGATGATTCATGAGAATATCATAGACATCATCCAGCAGTCG
>Ga0154627_108_pt5 | contig 13693 bp, 17 predicted proteins | sample Rifle2008BG13ft_FD_116056 | JGI IMG/M metagenome (GOLD analysis project Ga0154627, IMG submission 116056) | Candidatus Buchananbacteria bacterium RBG_13_39_9
TTTGATTTTTTTATCTTTGAGTAATTCGTTATTCTTGGGATTAAAAAATAAAGCGGAATATTGGACTAAGGGAAAATTATAAAGATTATATTGCCTTTTATTAATTTTTTTCAGATAGTCCCTGGGCAAAAAATTTAAATTTTGCACTTCTTTATTAATTAAAGCAGAAGTAGCTGTTTCGTAATCAGGATAAAATTTGAAGACAATTTTATTGATATAAGGCAAACGCTCATAATAATTTTTATTCTTTTCCAGAGTGTAGGCGCGAATTAAGCCGCTTCTTTCCTTAATTAAGGATTTAAATTTATAAGGGCCGCTGCCTATCGGCTTCTGATTATAAATTGCCAATTTGGCATTAATAGCCGGTATGTCATACCAAATGTGCTGGGGAATAATACCGGTAGTCAATAAATTTAAAAAATCAGCATAGGGCTGCTGTAAAGTAAATTTAACAGCATAATCATCTAATTTTTCCACAGTGACTCCCTGGAAGCTGCGGTGCAGCGGGCTTTTAAATTCAGGATTTTGAATGCTTTGAAAAGTAAAAACAACATCGCTGGCTGTCAGTTCCTTATCATCATGCCACTTGATATTTTTTTTAAGATAAAAAGTATAGGTTTTTTGGTCTTGGGAAATCTCATATTTTTCGGCTAAATCAGGCACTAATTCCAGATTGTCATTGTATTTTAATAAGCCGGAAAAAATAATCTGGCTGAGATCAAGATCAACGTCGTTGTAAGCTAAAATCGGGTTGATATATAAAGGCGAGCCAATCAAGCCCTCGGCAAATTCGCCGCCATTTTTGGGCATAACCTGCAGATTTTTATAGTACACATTATAAAAAAGGTAAATGAGGCAGATAAACATCAAGACCAGGAAAGATCTAAATATAAGCGACTCAATTTTTGTTAAGGTATTGGGCAATCTTTTAAATTGCTTCCAGGAAGGGAGTTTGCCCGGCCCCAAAGATCCTACTATTTTTTTATCCAATTCTTTTTGCTGCTCGATTTTCTGCGATTTCCTAAATTTTGACAAATTATAAACTAAAAAACTTTTTATAGTTTCAATTAAAAACAAAAACAGTTTGATAATTGAGGACACAGCTTAACAATTATTTAATAGATGAGAGTATTAATAAATAAGGTTTAAAAAGGCGGTCACCAAGAAAATAATTGCCAGTACAATCGTAGCAATATGAAGGCCTTTTTCCAAGCCCCTTTTGGTTCGGTAAATATTGCCTTCGCCGCCAAAAGCAGCACCAAGGCCCGTACCTCTGTTTTGGATTAAAATTACCAGCATTAATAGAATGGCGGTAATTATCTGAAGAATATTGAGAATCATAATTGGTTATAAATAATAACCCCACACCAGAAGGTTTTGGACTTCCTTTAGGGGATAGAGAGAGGTGCAAGGTTGTTAGGCCTTTGGTGCGGGGTTATGCCGCGCACCGTAACCAAGTGAGGCCGCCGGCTCTTGCCAGCAAAGCTTCACTATCAATGTTGATTATTGTATCAGGTTAAGAAAAAAATGTCAATATCAATAGCGGATTAAATATGGTATAATAATATTATAAATTAAATTTTATAAAAAAACAATGGCCCAGGAAGAAAGAACAAAAAGATGGCATCAACGCTGGTGGGGCATAATAATTTTATTAGGCCTGGCGATTTTTTTATTCTTTTTTGCCATTTTTATTTATCAGTTTGTTGATATTGTAGCCAGTCAGACCGAGATTATTTCGGACAATTTAAAATTAAGCCAGCAATTAAGCCAGAATAATACGGATTTGCTCAATAGAAAATTAATTGAAAGCACTGATGACCCCTCTCTCGGGCCAGCGGAGGCAAAGATAATTATTGTTGAATTTGCTGATTTCCAATGCCCATACTGCAAGGAGGCGTATCCGATTGTAAGAAGATTACATGAAATTTATCCCAAGGACGTGAAAATTATTTTTAGGGATTTCCCCAACACCAGTGACCATCCTGATGCTCTTAATTCTGCCTTGGCTGCAAATTGCGCGGCGGATCAGGGCAAGTTTTGGGAAATGCATGATTTAATATTTGCCAATCAGTCAAATCTATCTGCTGCCAATCTTTCATTATTAATTTCGCAGCTTGGCTTGGATTTGAATCAATATAACCAGTGTTTTAGCAAACAAAAATATACTAATGAAATATTTAATGATTTGCAGGATGGGATAAAATTAGATGTTTCAGGCACTCCGACTTTTTTTATCAACGGAGTTAAAGTTCCCGGAGTGATTTCTTTGGAAAATTTCAAGCAAGTGATTGATAAATTCTTACAACAACAAAAATAAGCATTATGATAACTATTCGCATCCATGGCCGCGGCGGCCAGGCCTTCGCCCATCCGCCGCTAAAGCTTCGAAGGGCTTCGGCCTGCACAAGTAATTTAATTTTTTTTATTCTATCAAAAACGTTTATATTATGATGGAAATTCGTATACATGGGCGTGGAGGGCAGGGCAACGTGACTTTGGCAGAATTGATTGCCATGGCGGCTTTTTATGACGGAAAGCAAGTGCAGGCATTTCCTTTTTTTGGCGTGGAAAGAAAAGGAGCGCCGGTTGCGGCTTTTGTGAAAATTAACAAAGAATTTATCAGATCGCGCCAGCAGGTTTATGACCCGGATTATATTATTATTCAGGATCTGAGCTTGGTGATAGTGGCCAATGCATTGGAAGGCGCAAAAAAAAGTACAGTAGTCATAATTAATTCCAATAAATTGCCCGGCGAAGTTTGTCCCGGTTATGGTGGCGTAATTTATTGCGTGCCGGTTTTGGAAATTGCCATGCAGGAAATCGGCAAACCGATTATAAATACAGCGATGCTGGGCGCTTTTGCCAAGATTTCCAAATTGATAAAATTGGACTCGGCTAAAAAGGCGATATCTGAACATTTGGGCGAAAAGTATGATCAGGAAATTATTGATAAGAATGTGAAGGCCTTGGTGGCGGCTTTTGATTATGTTAAATAAACCCAGCGAATGTACGAATATAGTTACGAATGTACGAATAATTTTATTTTATGACAGAAATAATTCATAAAGAATTAAGTTATGAAATAGTAGGGGTTTTATTTGAGGTTTATAATGATCTGGGTTATGGTCATAAGGAAATTTATTATGAAAAAGCAGTTGCTGGAGGTTTTGATGATAGGAAAATGGCATATAAACGACAAGTCCCTTATATATTGATGTTTAAAGGTAAAGAGATTGGACGGTATTATCTGGACTTCTTGGTTGAAGGTAAAATTGTTCTAGAAATTAAAAGGGGCCATTATTTTGGCAAAAAGAATATTGAGCAAGTTTTTAATTACTTGAAAGCAACCAATTTAAAGCTTGCTATTTTGGCAAATTTTACGCCTAACGGAGTTAAATTTATCCGTATAGTTAATTCAGATAAATTCATGAAGCAACCCGAGGAATATAAATTGACTATTTCTAAAAAGTTATTACATTATGTAAATTCGTACAAGATTCGTAAATTAGCTGGCCATAATCTATGAAACAATTAAAAAATACACTTATAGCCAAACCCGGCACAACCGTGGAAAATAAAACCGGCACCTGGCGAACCTACATGCCCGAGGTTGACCATGAGGTTTGTATTGGCTGTGATACTTGCAATAAGGTTTGCCCCGAAGGTGTTTGTTTTTCAACTGGCGAGAAAAATTCCAAAGGCCGCATTTTTTACGACCGTGATTTGGATTATTGTAAGGGTTGCGGTTTATGCGCCAAGGAGTGTCCGGTGAGCGCGATTAAGATGGTGCAGGACTATAAATAACTCTACGAAATACGAATCTATTACGAATATACGAATAGAATAATATGGAAATTAAATTAAGAAAAGTTAAAAAATCCGACTTATTACAAATTCAAAAATTATCTAAGGAATATGAGAAATTGATGATTAAAGTTGCAGAAGAAACAATTAGTGGATTTGGGAATTGGGAGACGCCAAATATGTTAAAATTTTTATCCACAGCTTTTTATAAAAAGAATAAGTTATATCTAGTCGCAATAGATAAGGGTAAAGTGGTCGGTTTTATTTTAGCCAGAATTATTTACCATAAGGAAGGAAAGAGAATTTATCCAGAAGGAAAATTGTCGGAAATTTTTATTACTCAAAGTTATAGAGGCAAGGGAATTGCCGAATTAATGTGGCAAGAAGTTTTAAAATGGTTTAAAGAAAATAACGTAAGATTTTTACAATTGCATGTTTTTTACGGCAACGAGAATGCAATTGCGATTTATAGAAAATGGGGATTTAAACCAATGGGTTTAATAATGAAAAGAAAAATTTGAAATAATTATGAAACAAAATAACAAGCAAATTTTAGAAGGTTCCCACGCAGTCGCGGAAATTGTGAAAAATTTGCGGCCGGCTGTTGTGGCAGCTTATCCGATTACCCCGCAGACGCATATTGTGGAGGATCTGGCCAAAATGAAAGATAATGGCGAGGCGGATTTTGAATATATAAACGCGGAATCAGAATTTAGCGCTGCTTCCATTGTTTTGGGCGCAAGCGCAACCGGAGTTAGAACTTATACTGCCACATCTTCGCAGGGACTTTTATTAATGACTGAAGTTTTATTTAATATCGCGGGTTTGAGGTTGCCAGTTGTAATTACCTGCGCCAATCGCGCTATTTCCAGCCCTATTAATATCTGGAATGATCAGCAGGATTCAGTTACTATTCGCGACGCGGGCTGGCTGCAGCTTTACGCGGAAACCAATCAAGAAGCAGTTGATTTACATATCTTAGCATATAAACTGGCGGAAAGTTTAATGATACCGGTGATGGTTAATATGGATGGCTTTGTGCTGACTCATACTTTTGAATCAGTGGAAATTCCCGATGAAACTTTGATTAAAAGGTTTTTGCCAGATTATGTTCCGCCTAAAGATACAATTTTAGATACGGCTAATCCGCGTTCTTTGGGTACTTTTGCCGCCCCAGACCGTTATATGGAAATTCGCCAGGAACTTTTTAAAGATGTTGCTGCTTCAATAAATGAAATTGTTAAACAAAATTCAGAATTTAAAAAAGTTTTTGGCCGCGGAGTCGGCAATGGCTTAATTGAGGAATATAAAACTAAAGACGCGGAAATAATTTTAGTGGCCATGGGTTCAGCGTGCGGTACGATTAAAGAAGTGATTGACAAATTGCGGGCCAAAGGCGCAAAAGTGGGATTGTTAAAAATTATTTCTTTCCGTCCGTTTCCTGATGAGGAAATTGCGACGGTTTTAAGCAAAACAAAATATATTGGGGTTATTGATAAATCTATTTCCATTGGTACCGAAGGAATTTTAGCCAGTGATATCAAGCGCGCCTGTTATGGCAAGCTCAAGGCGCCGATAAAATCTTTTATAGTAGGTTTGGGCGGCAGGGATGTGACGGAAAAGATGATTGGGGATATTGTGGAGATGGTAAAAGGTAATGCTAAGGAAACGGGGTTTGTGGGCTCTTGAATTGTGAATTAATATTAAACATTGATTTCGGATTACAGATTTCAGATTACAGTTCAGAAATCAGTAATCTGCAATCAGCAATCTGCAACTTTATTTATGAAATATACTAATCCATTTGAACACTTACTCAATCCCGGCCACACTGCTTGTCCGGGTTGCGGCCAGTTGATTGCGGCGCGGCATGTTATTGATACTTGTGGACCGGATACCATTATTGCCAACGCGACTGGTTGTTTAGAGGTGACAACATCCAAGCATCCTACTTCATCCTGGAAAGTTCCCTGGTTCCATTCTTTATTTGAAAATTCTTCAGCTGTGGCTTCTGGAGTTTTAGCTGCTTTGAAACAGAAAGGATTAGATAAAAAAGTTAAGGTCTTGGCGCAGGGTGGTGATGGCTCAACTTTTGACATTGGCATTGGTTTGATTTCCGGCATGTGGGAACGGGGCGATAATATATTATATGTTTGTTATGATACGGAAGTTTATTCCAATACCGGCTATCAGGCGTCAGGAGCGACCCCGCACGATGCTTTTACTCGCACGACCTGGCCAGGTAAAAAATCATTGGGCAATATTGCTTTTAAGAAAAATATGATTGAAATTGCCTTAGCTCACAAAGTTCCTTATGTGGCTACTTCAACTTCCGGATACATTGAAGACATAAAACGCAAAGTTAAAAAAGCCTGGGAAATTCCCGGCCCAAAGTTTATTCATATTTTAACGCCGTGCATCCCAGGCTGGGGGATTGAAGATAATCAAGCAATTGAACTGGGCAAGCTGGCGCAAAAAACAGGATTTTTTCCGGTGGTGGAATTTGTGAACGGGGAATTAGTTAATGCCATGAAACTACCGCAGCAAATTCCGCCTATTGAGGAATATTTAAAGCATCATGCCAGGTTTAAGCATCTATTTAAAGATCCACGAGGAGCAGAACAAATAAAAATTTTACAATCAATTTGTAATGATAATATTGTTAAATATAATTTGAAGTAATTTCCTAATATTGACGCAGATAAATAATTTTGAGATAATACAGTATACGATGTAGCATGCGATTTTACACCGAAGACAATTTTATTATTTAATAATACAAAGAATTATTAATTTTTATTTTATGTTAGCTAAATTTTTTAAAAGACATGAGATTGTACCCGAAGTTTTATATTCTATAAAATATAAATTGCCAGATAATGTTGAAGTTGATATAAAAGAAGATGAAAAGGGCAATTATTCGGCAAATGTTAAAAGTTTGCCTGGTTGCGTTACCCAGGCAAGGAATCCCCAAGAACTATTTGAGATGGTGAATGATGCCATTTTTACATATTTTGAAGTACCTGAACAATATCAGCCATATTTAAGAGTATATATTCCGAATGAAGAAACCCGGCAAAAATATGGTATGAAGTTGCCCGAAGGCAAATACGTTTTACAAACTGCTTAAGATTCGTGTATGAAATTTGAGGCAGATGTTAAAAGAAAGAAATTGTGGAAGCTGATCATCCGGTTGAGCAAGATAAATTCCTTAGAATATTTTGAAGGCAAAAAACATACTAAAATTACCTGCATACATAATGGCAGAATAACGATGTTGCCCAGACATAAAATTATTATTAAGTATACTGCTAATGAAATTCTAGGTCAGCTAAAAGATATGGGATTTACTGATGAAGATATTGAAAATAATTATAAGTAAAATTTAATTATATTTGCTATAAAAAAACGCTTTGTGAAGACAGGGCGTTTTTTTGATTTTTTTACCCTTTCCACCCTTATCCCCTTGACCTGTCTTGACAGCCATGATAGAATGTTTTTAATTGGTATTAAAAATTTAAAAAATCGAAGGAACTAAAAATAATTTATTGATTACTGATTACAGATTGCAGATGACAGCAAGCTTACATCCGAAATCTGCAATCTGAAATCCGTAATCTGAACAAATATGTCCAAACAAGACAAAATCATTATCAAAGGCGCGCGCGTCCACAATCTGAAAAATATCAATGTGGAAATTCCCAAAAATAAATTTATTGTCATTACGGGTTTATCCGGTTCTGGCAAATCATCTTTGGCCTTTGATACGATTTTTGCCGAGGGACAGAGGCAATATGTGGAGTCATTGTCTTCTTACGCCCGCCAATTTATTGGCGTAATGGATAAGCCGGATGTTGATCAGATCGAGGGATTATCCCCGGTAATTGCCATTGATCAAAAATCAACTTCAAATAACCCTCGTTCAACCGTGGGTACGATAACGGAGATTTATGATTATCTCCGTCTTTTATTTGCCAGAATCGGTAAAATTCGCTGCCCGAATTGCGGGCAGGAAATAAAAAAATTAACTGTCGAACAAATTATTGAAAAAGTTTTAATTTTGCCGCCCCAAACCAGAATTGCAGTTCTGGCACCGGTTGTGATTGGTAAAAAAGGCAAACTGGATCATATATTTAAAAAAATGAAAAAGGCGGAATTTTTCCAGTTGCGCCTGGACAACAAAATTTACAGCGTTACTGAACTGGAAAAACTGCTTATTGACGAAGAAAAAGAGCATAACCTTGATGTGCTGATTGATTATGCTTTTGTAGAAAAAGTTAGCGGTGAACGTTTGAAAAAAACACCGCTTTATATAGCTGTCCAAAAAGCTTTGGATCTGGCTAATGGCATGATTACAATTTTAAGGAGAGATAATAATGAAGAGATGACTTTTTCCCAGCATTTGCACTGCCCCAAATGCAATCTTAATTTACCGGAAATTGAATTGCGCAGCTTTTCTTTTAATTCACCGGTGGGCGCCTGCCCCAAATGCACCGGATTGGGCGTCAGATTGGAAATTGATCCTAAGCTCGTTGTTTTAAACCCACGGCTGACTATTGAACAGGGCGCTATCAAGGTCTGGTCGCGTTTAACATCCAATCAGCCCTTAATGCACAAAATATTGGCTGCTGTTGCCAAGGCCCATAAAGCGCCATTGGATAAAGCCGTTGAAAAAATGAAAAAAGAAGAATTAGATGTGCTTTTATATGGTACCGGTGAAGAGGTTTTTGATATTGATGGAAAAAAATTAAAATTTGAAGGCATCATTCCATTTTTAGAAAAAAAATATCGGGAAACCGACTCTGAATATGTACAGAAAGAAATTGAAGATTATATGCGGGAAATTATTTGTCCGGCCTGCAATGGGAAAAGATTGAAGCCGGAAAGTTTGGCTGTGACTGTTTTGGAAAAAAATATCGCTGATTTGGTCAATATTGACCTGCAGAGTTTATTTGATTATTTTGAACAGGTTGAGAAGGATTCCAAAGCCGGTAAAGGTAATTTGGCTTTATCTGAAAATGAATATAAAATAGCCCAGCAGCTTTTGAAAGAAGTTAAAAGGCGATTGGAATATTTGAATGCGGTCTCTCTGGATTATTTAACTTTGGATCGCAGCGCCACCACTCTGGCCGGCGGTGAAGCACAGAGAATTCGTTTGGCCAAACAAATTTCTTCCTCGTTGACTGAAATAATTTATGTGCTGGATGAACCTTCAATCGGCCTGCACCAGCGCGATAACCGGCGCTTGATCGAGGCCTTAAAAAGATTGCGCGACATGGGCAATACAGTCATTGTGGTGGAACATGACCAGGCAATAATGGAAGAAGCTGATTTGATAATTGATATAGGCCCTGGCGCCGGCGAATATGGCGGCAAATTAGTTGATATTGGCACGATTGATAAAATTAAAAAAAATCGTGAGTCATTAACAGGCCTTTATTTGTCAGGTAAATATAAAATTGAGTCGCGCAAAATTTTCCGCAAAGGCAATAATAAGTTTATTACTGTCAAAGGCGCAACTGCCAATAATTTGAAAAATTTTGATGCCAAAATTCCCTTGGGAAAGTTCGTGGCTGTCTCCGGTGTCTCTGGCTCAGGCAAATCAACTTTAATTATTGATATTTTATCCCGAGCTTTGGCCAAACATTTTTTTCGCGCCAAAGAACAGCCAGCTGCTTATAAAGAGCTTATAGGATTGGATAATCTGGATAAAGTGGTTACTGTTGACCAGTCGCCGATTGGCCGAACCCCGCGCTCCAACCCAGCGACGTATACCGGCGTTTTTACTTATATCCGCGATTTATACACGCAGATTCCTGAAGCCAAAATGCGCGGCTTTGACGCCGGCAAATTTAGCTTTAATGTCGTTGGCGGCCGCTGCGAAGCTTGCGCCGGCGAAGGTTTGGTTAGAATTGAGATGCAGTTTATGCCCGATGTTTACGTGGAATGCGAAGAATGCCATGGCTCGCGCTATGTTAAGGATGCTTTGGAAATTTATTATAAAGGCAAAAATATTGCCGAGGTTTTGGATATGCCGGTTGAGGAAGCCAAAAGGTTTTTTTCCGACATTCCCATTATTTATGAAAAGTTAATGATTTTATATGATGTTGGTTTAGGTTATATAAAGTTAGGCCAGCCAGCCACGAATTTATCTGGCGGTGAAGCCCAAAGAGTAAAATTGGCAACTGAACTTTCCCGTCGCGCTACGGGTAAGACATTATACATTTTGGATGAACCAACAACTGGTTTGCATTTTGATGACATTAACCGCTTGCTTGGAGTTTTGCAAAAATTGGTGGATAAGGGTAATACGGTCTTAGTAATTGAACATAATTTGGATGTAATTAAATCCGCTGATTGGGTAATTGACATGGGGCCTGAAGGCGGCAATAAAGGCGGCTATTTGGTGGCTGAAGGCACGCCCAAGGAAATTTGCAAAGTGAAAAAAAGTTATACCGGGCAGTATTTGAAAAAATTGTTGAAATAACCCAGCCACCATTTAGCTGAAAGGAGGAGTCATGCCGGCTTATTTTAAAAAGGATAAGTTTGTAATTACTTCTGATGGGGATGTCATTGACTTTGCTCCAGAGGTAATTGAGGCAGCCAGAAAAGAAGTAGTGGAAAGAAAAGGATTCTATGAAAGTCATTGTTTGTCCTTGGGAGATAGTTGCTGTTTTGTCTGTCAGATGCCAGGATGTCCCATTGCGGACCAAGGATAAAAAACAAGACGAGGCGCAAGCTTCGTCTTTTTACTTGACAAGATTACTGGGGTTTGTTAAGGTAATAAGTCAATTGTAGGTTGACAAAAATGACCAAAAAGGAGGTATGTCATGCGGCAACATTTAAAAATTTTCACAAATGTAGGGGGAGTAAATTACCCGAATCTTGAAAAAGAATTTGATGAATGGGTCGGGGAAATGAAAAGGAAATATACCTCTTTTGAGGTAGTTAATCTAGTGCCACATATCGAGAATGGTTATATTCACCTTTTTGTTATTTGGAAAACAAACAGTTAAAAAACAAGTCAATGCAAAGGAGAAAAAAATGAAGAAGATTTTGTTAGTGGTAGCAGTGGTTTTCATTCTGGCGCTGGGTTTGCCAGTTATGGCCAAAGAGCAGAATGCGTCCAGGTCGCAGATTGTGATTACGGCCAGCCAGGCTTTTGGCGGAGGTGAGGGGGAAAATTTGTCTGGCTATGCCAATGCCAATTTTCTCTACAGTTTGAATGACGGTTATAGCTTTCTGGCAGCATATGTTGGCCCCAGAATCACGGTGGGCAACTGCAATATTTATTTGATGGGCGTCTCGTTCTCTGATCCTTATGGCTGGTCAGTCGGACCATCGCTATGGCTGGAAATCACCCAGGATAATATCTACTTTTTCCTGGAGGGCGATTATTATGTGCCCTGGCTGTCCACCGCGGGCGGAGAGAATCCAATTTTACCGCCGCATCAATATTACGGTTATACAGAATTCTCTATTTATTTGAGCAAGACAAACGCAATAGGAGTGACAGCAGAATTGTCTGGCTCGGCCATGGAGGATCGCGGCTATGAATTCGCCTTTGGCCCGATGTTTACTTTCAATAAAATCAAACTATGGACTTTTTATGACACGACACCGAATATTCCGGGAAATGATTTGTATGGTATCCGTTTTATCTACGTGCTGCCATAAAGAGATCAATAAGACGAAGCGCAAGCTTCGTCTTTTATAATTAAAAAAGACAAACCGTCATTCGAGCATAGCGTAGAATCCTGGAAGTAATAGATCCTTCGCTTCGCTCTGGATGACTTGAGGACGGTTTGTCTTCTTTATTTCACCCCTTGTTCCCACAGCAAATCAAAAATTGTTTTCATGGAATTATATAAGGCCTTGGATTCTATCATTACAATAAATAGATGATCTTTGAGGGAAGTTAAAGCTACTTTATTGTCAAATATAGAAATATCCATATCCAAAGTCTGTCCCTTGGGTAAAAATTTAAATTGAACATTCTTACTTTGAGATTTTTTAGCAAAATCCCGATCCATGGGAGTATCAGAAAGAATTTGTTTGCATTTAGTAGTGGCTGGTATTCTATTTTGAAAATAATCAAGCCAATGTTCAATTTCTTCCGGCATATATTTAGCAACCGCATTAGCATTGCTGATATAGTAGGCTTCTTTTACATGTTCTGTCTGTCTATATACACTTTGTATGCCTTCTTTGCCCTCAAAGTAATTAATTTTTGGTTTCCAAATAGAATTATTAAATATGGCTAAAAAAGAGGGAAGCGCGTCCTTGAAATTGGCAGTAATATTTTTCAGATCCAGAAAAATCTTGGTCGGATCAGCCGCTACATAGCGGCTGATTTTAGTATCTGGGATTAAAGAAATATAGCCTCTTTTGATTAATCCTTCCAAAATAATATATACAATAGATCTTTTTAATTTGGCATGTTCAGCTATTTGAGTAACGGTTCCGCTGCCCAGTTCAGATAGGGCAATATAAGTAATGGCTTCTTTTTCAGTAAAGCCGGTTTCTTGGAGGAGTTTGGTAAGTTGTTCGTTCATAAATTAATTTCTTTACGCTTCAACACTTTAGTGTTGAAGAATTACTGTCGGACACTAAAGTGTCCGACCCAGAAATGGGGAATTCGTATTTAAAGTCTAGCAAATATCCATCAATTTGTCAATAATTTTGATAAAATTGTAGTAATTTGGGCTAATTAATCTTATTTTAGCTTAATTAAATATATGAATATATTGACATTATTTAAAATTTATGATAAAGTAATGTATAATTTGAACTTTGAAAGGAGAAAATCATGGAAGAAAAAGTAGAAAAAATCCCGGCACATCGGCTTTTTATGGAATTGTTGGTTAAATTTCAAAAAGAAGAATTTAAAGTAACTGAATGGGATATCCTTATGTGGCTTAGGCGCGTTGAGATTCATCAGGAAATTCGGGCGGAGCTTGCCGAGTTTCTGATCTGCCATTGGTTCAAAAATTTCGAGATTAATGACCGCGATCTCTGGGGTGATTATATGAGTCAAGCAGCCAGAATAATTGTTGATCTGAAAGCCGAGGATATTTTGTTAAAGGCTATAAAAGATCAAAAGTTTGCTGTGCGTGAAAGCTGCAATTTAAAAGTTATCCATATCCTCTCGTTAGAACTTACTCTTGCCGATGAACAGGATAAAATGAAACTGCTTAAAGAAATTGTCAGCTATGTTTTATCAGAACCGCCTGAATATTATATTGAGGACGGTTATAATGAGTGCTTGAGGATCGTTGGGAAGTTAAAGGCAATTGAGCTGATACAGACCCTGGTTGACTTGAATTCTTTGACTGAAGCAGAATTGGAGAAGTGGCTGGAATTCCGGGGGTACTTGGTAGCAATTAGCCGTGAAAATAAGGAGGTTTGAAATGATGGATGAATTTATTTTTGGTTGTTTGTGTTTAATAGTTATTTTTTTCGTGTATGGTATTTTGTTACCTATGTTAATGATCGCAATTCCAGCTTGTGTGTGTTCATTCATATTTGATGATGCATGCAGGAGAGCTTTTTGGAAAAGGTTTCCAGGTAAATTGAACTTTAAAAGTTCGCATCTGTCCGCCAAAAGCGGACTACGGCGGGCATAGGGAGGAAAAAGATGAAAAAAGTTATTGAAATCCTACTAATATTATCAATCATAGGATTGGTTAGCGGAAGATTGCTTATGCAGTATGGCATTTGTAATTATTCCTTCTTTGTCGTTGGCTTTGTGGCCTATGTAATATCGTTTTTTGCGATTTTTCTTTTCAGTCTAGTGCTTTTTGTCCCAGAAGAAAAAACAAATTAAGGGGATGTTCAGTCATCCCCATTTTCTAAAGCCCGGCAAAAGTTCCTCCCGTAGGCGACA
>Ga0154627_116_pt20 | contig 13580 bp, 12 predicted proteins | sample Rifle2008BG13ft_FD_116056 | JGI IMG/M metagenome (GOLD analysis project Ga0154627, IMG submission 116056) | Candidatus Buchananbacteria bacterium RBG_13_39_9
TCATTAAATCCTTGCTGGAGCTGATCAAATTTATTGATCATATCAGGGGCTGAAAAATTATCGCCTAAAACATTTTTTAATACCTGGCTGTATTCTATGGGTCCTAAATCATCAGAAAATCCCACGAAAAATCCTGTAATCGCATACATCTTCTGCCATAAAACCTGCAAATTTTTATCTGCTAAAAATTTCTGGGCAATTAAACCCGCTTGCAATGTCTGGATTTTGGCATCATATTCTGAAATTATACCCTTGAACCTGCCCTCGCATTTGGCTTTGCCGACTTCAATCGCCTGATCGCCGTTTAATAAAGCAGTCATGCGGCCATACCACATTAAAGTTTTAAAATAATTTTTCAGTTTTTCACTTTTGGTATAATGCCCGCGCGGCACATATTGCGAATAATCCTCGTCATAAAAGAAAAGCGGCGAGGCCTTCCAGCCCTCATGATCGGTTATTAACTTGATTTCCTGCGCCACAAGGTCTTGCACTTCTGGCGGAGCGCTAAAACTGTATTTTTCAGCTTCTTGCGTAGAAAAATATTTATAGCTTGATTTATCGCCATAATTTTCCTTGACTCCTTTAATAACATCAGCGCAAAACTCTTCAGACATATCTTCATAGCAATATTCTTCGCTTAATGTCTTATCGGAAACAATTTGGTTTGCTTGTGGCTTTAAAAGTTCCAAAGCAACTGCCAAATAAGCCAAATTCCTTTTAGCTGCTTCCTTCAAGTCGCCATCGGACTGCTGATAAACAGCCAAAGCATCATCATATAAATCCTTGGTCATTTGCCAGGTGTCATCATAAAATAAGTCGCGCTCCAATTTCATTAAAGTTGTATCGAAAAAAATATGGTAATAATGGAGCAAACTGTCGCTGCTAATAAAAACAGGCAGTTCTTTGCTTTTTAAGGAATTATAATAGCTGGCAAAATCATCATTAGAATAGGAAATATCCTGGGTCGTATCCATGGCTGCAAATCCATTTTTCTGTAATAAATCTAAAACCGCCTGGCTGGGTTTAATTTTACTTTCTATATCTTTAAAATTATCGACCTTGTTCAGATCCAGCGGCAAAGAATAAGCAGGGATTTGAGGATTAATTTCAATCTTTTCCAGTTTCAAATCATTGGGTTCAATTAAGTTCTTGCCGGCAACTGCCAATTCGGCGCTAATTGGCGGCAAATTATTATCCGCAACATTAACATTATTATTTAAAATGTTTTTGCTCTGTTTAACAAAAAAATAATAATATGCCAAACCAATATCAACTGCGATAAACAAAGCAATTAACATAATTACTAAAGGCAAGGAAATTCCTTTTTGTTTTTCCATAAAAATATAATTATTATTAAAAATTAATTTATATTTCAGATCTTAGCTCTCAGCTCTTAGAATTTATTGACATTATACCACTTTCAATCTCTTTCTTTAATTGCTGATCTGATATTTTTGCCAGATTTGATAAAAATTCCTGCTGTTCTGCGGCAGTCATTAATCTAATTTGGCTCTTTTCGCTTATCAAGGGAAATAAACGTAAAACAATCTTTTCCGGCTGAATTTCCAAGCCGACTGCCAAGCCCTGCTGAGTTGCGGCTGAAAAATACTGGTCAAAAATAAAATTGCCCAAAGAATAAAAAATTGATTTATTTTTATATTTTTCAATATTCTGCACCACGTGAGGATGATGGCCAATTATCAAATCAGCGCCGGAATCAATTAGTAAATGGGCTAAATTTTGCTGGCCCAAAGAATTTTTATCCTGATATTCAATCCCCCAGTGCAAGCTGACAATTAAAAATTTATTTTTAAAATCTTGCTTCAGAGTTTTAATTGAAGCAGCAATATCCTGATCAGCGCAGCTTTGAGGATAAGTTTTATTTACTGCAAAAAAAATGATCTCATCGGTTACTGTCGCCAAATCACTTGAGCATTTTAAAGGATCGCCGCTGAAAATAAATCCATTCTGGGACAAAAGCTCTTTGGTTTCTGCAAACCCTTCATGTCCGCGGTTTAAAATATGGTTATTGGCCAAAGAAAAAACATTCAGGTTATTATTTTTTAAAACAGGCAAAATATCCGGACTAAAATTAAAACTTAGCGAATGAGCGCCAAAATCAATTGGCTTTTTAACTATGGGACCCTCTAAATTTGAAGCCACATAATCAATGCCCTTAAGGAAATTTTTTATTTTGTCAAAAGGGTAATTCAAGCTGTTTTTTTCACTAAAATCCTCAACTCCGCGGTCCAGCATCAAATCCCCTAAAAATAAAATGGTCTTGCCCTGAAATTGGGGCTGAATGCCCAAATCACCCCGTCCCCAAAGCACGCTAAAATAAGAAGTTGTTTCCTCTGATTGGTTGCTGCCGGCAAAATCAAAAGAATTATTATGGGCAATTACTTTGTATTTGTCTTTGCCTTTTAAACCGGCAAAAAGCCGGGCGCTATACAAGCATTGATAGCAATCAACATCTAATTTCTCAAATTCAGAAGGAATAAAATTGATTAAAACCCTCTGGCTTTTTAAATCATGAAATTCAGCCGCGCTTTGGGGCAGATAATGGGAAAAATCAACGCTGGCAATCACCATTATTTTCTCATTTGGCCAGTTGTTCAATTCTTTGGTTAAATTTATTATCTGGGATAAATCTAAATTTGCCGGCGCCAAAAAAGGTAAAATTTCACTTTGGGGCAAATTTTCTTTGATATAGGGCAATAGATTAATTATGCCGTGATCCAAGCCCAAGGCGGAATTATTATAAATAAAATTTTGTTTTGTGCCTAAAAATTCTCCGAGATTATCAGCCACTTTTAATCCCATGAATTCTTGCGTCTTTTGACTCAAGGCAATCAAGCTCGGCTTATCTGCCAAAGTATTTTTCTCAAAATGGTCTGGGCTGATCAAAACAATTATATCCGGATTTTCTAAACCAGCAATTTCCTGAAAAAATTTGGCTATAATTTGCTTTGCCAGGTCATGATGCGGCACCACCCCGCTCACAAATTCCGCAGACACCTGTTTTTCCACTTTAACTGAATTAATCAATTCGCTTAAGTTCTGAGGCGCTGCTGGCCTGCTTAATTTGCACATTAAGCTGGCAAAAATGGCCTCAGCCAGTAAGAGCAGACAAATATAAAAAGTTATTTTAGGAATTTTGTTAATCATATGTAAATTATAACAAAAAATCGCTCCCGCGTCGCAGAGGCGATTTTTTTATTTATGGGCAAAGCTCGGGGACAGGGACTCGAACCCCGATAAACAGGTCCAGAACCTGTTGTCCTACCGTTAGACGATCCCCGAGTTTTGCCTACAAATTTACGATAATTCCTTCTTTAGTTAAAAGATCCCTAATTTGCTGTTTTAAAAATCTTTTTCCCTCTGTTGTCTTTAAATACCTCTCACGTCTCGTTGCATCCTCCTTTAATAAATATGCCTCATAATGTATTAATTTAACAGGTAACCTTTGACTAGTAAAATCAACTTTGCCTGATTGATGCTCATTTATTCTACGCTTTAAATCATTTGTATAACCGGTATATAATTGCTTATTATTTAATAACAAAATATATAGATAATACATAATTTATTGTAATAGGATTCGCCCTGTCATTTGACAGGGCGCCACGTCGTATGACGTGGCGAACCCCGATAAACAGGTCCAGAACCTGCTGTCCTACCGTTAGACGATCCCCGAGTTTTGCCTACAATGCTTGACAAAAATATTGATATTTGCTATACTTTTCTATTGTTCGCTTAAATTCTAATTTAAAAGAAGGAGGAACGAAAAATGCCGAAGAACCCGAACGCGAAAGGTGCCGCAAGGAAGAAACGAGCTGAGAAAATCAAGGAACAGACCGAGAAGAAGTATGCGGCCCGGGGATCCTCGAGCAACGGCTCCAGCAAACCGTGCCACCACGGCGGACTCGCAGTCCCGGCCAAAAAGATGGAGCAAATGTCCAACCAAGTGCTGGAGACCATCTTCCTCAACCAGGAACCCGGCTGGCAACTGGCCGAACGCATTCTGGAAAAAAGATACAAACAGGCCGACAAGTCCCTGTCCCGGATGCGCGCTCAACAGTTCCAACAGCCCGCGGCCGCCTAATCAGAAACCCGACCCCGATCCCGCTCAGTTAACATGAGTGGGATTTTTATTTAAATTCAGATTACAGATTTCAGATTGCGGATTACTGTAATCTTTAATCTGTAATCAGTAATCCAATATATTAAAATGATTTTCAGCAATCAAATTTTAGCTCTCAGCTATTACTATTCCACCACTTTGCCATTAAATGTTTTTATTAAAGTCTCAATCAAGGCCTGCTGGTCAAGCGCTTCACCTGAAGGAATTTCATCTACTAATTCCACTTCGTCTGCTTTGGTTTCCTGTTTGATCAAGGTGCTTTCATAACTTGGGGGCAAAATGCAGGTATCCATATATATTTCTTCATTAAAAAATTCTTTCAAGACCTTTTCAACTGCCTCGCAAATTTTTGCTTGGCGAATGCGCTGCTGATGAAAAGGATATTTAAAGCCGATTTTCAAAACATTATCATTTAATTCCAAGGGCTCAGCCACTTTTAAAATAAAGACCAAGCTCGCATTATAATTCTGCAACCTGACTAAAAAATTATGCCATTTTGCTTTAATTTCGTCAAGAGTTATGCCTATTTTTTTAACATCTCTTGCCTTAGCCGCAGAATTAGAATTTTTTAAAGTGGTGTTATTGGCACCACCTTTTTTTGTTTCCTCAGAATTTGCGCTTGATAACTTATAGCCAGGCGGGCTGTTTTTTTTATTTTCGCTTTGAGATGGGGTATCAGGTCCTTTAGTCGGCAATCGCTCTCCCCCTTGGCCGCCTGTTTTTTCTTTTCCCTGGCAATATTCAATCACAGCGATTTCCAGCGGCAGCTGGGGAATCGGAGCTGACTTGATTTCTAATTTTTTTTCAGCCAGCAGATTGATTAAATAAACCAAATCATTAATTTCAAATTTGCCTGAGAGATCAAGGATTGTTTTTTCGGTTTGTTCATCCAAATCAAAAGCAAATGATTTTAAGCCGCTGCTTATTTTACTCAGCATAATTTTTCGTAAAAATTCAATCAAATCATCGGCGTATCTGACTAAATCAACGCCTTCGTCAGCCAATTTATTTATCAAGCTTATGCTTGTCTCCAAATTTTTATAAACCAAATTATTAACCAGTTCTATCACCAGCTTAAAATTAGAACGCGGCAAAACCAAGCTGGCATTGTCCATGGTTATTTCTTTTTCGCCCAAAGCCAAAATTTGGCCCAGCAAACTCTCGGCATCGCGCAAACAACCCTCGCTGTATCTGGTAATTTCCGCCAAGACATCCTTGGTTATTTTCACACCTTCCTGCTGGCAAATCCAAATTAACCTTTTATTGAGATCATCGGAATTAACTTTCCTGAAATCAAAGCGCTGACAGCGAGAAATGATCGTGGCCGGCACTTTGTGGACCTCGGTAGTGGCTAAAATAAAAATGGCATGAGCCGGCGGCTCTTCCAAGATTTTCAAGAGCGCGTTAAAAGCGGAAATTGACAGCATGTGCACTTCATCAATGATAAAAACTTTAAATTTGCGCTTAACCGGCGTAAAACGCGCATTGGCAATAATGTTTTCCCTGACATTATCCACCCCTGTATGGGAAGCGGCGTCAATTTCCAAAATATCCAAATCATTGCCAACAGTCAATTCTAAACAGGAATCGCAGCTATTGCAGGGTTCGCTTTCACCTTCTTTGCGTTTCTCACAATTTACGGACTTGGCTAGCAATCGGGCAGTCGTTGTCTTGCCAATCCCCCGCGGCCCAGTAAAAAGATAAGCATGAGTGATTTTGCCTGATTCAACTTCATGCTGCAAAGTAATTTTGATATGGTTCTGGCCGGTCAAATCCTGCCATTTCTGCGGCCTGTATTTTCTATATAATGCTAATGACATAATATTTCGTTAAATATGCTTTTAGAAAGAGGTAAGGCGAATTACTTGCCTTACCTTAACTTGAATGAATGTACAAAACGATCGGAGGATTTCTAAGCAATACCTTGTGCGAATGCGTCTCTCCAATCCTTAATTTTTACGAACCATTTTTCCAAAGCATTGGGGCCATCTGCCAAATACCCTTTGCTTAGTAAAATATAACCTAAAATTTGAGGGTTGATTGAGACTGCTATATTTTCCCCGCATCGAAAATCACTACTTAGCGCAAAAATGGGACCGCGTTTAATGCCAGCAAAATAGCCTATTTCGCTTGAGACTCCGTCATCAACTGCAGGGCCACCATCCAAGATGGCTAATTCACAATCTGATTCATGCATCAATTCGTTATTTATGGGTGTTACTTTCAAGCTGAATTTTTCCCAGAAAGATTTCACGTCATCGAAGCTCTTTAGTTGAGACAAATAGGCAAAATCTAATATCTTGCCGCATTCCAAAAAAGGATCATTAATTATAATACCCATTGCCTCAATTCTCGGCTTTATAAGGGTATCAAGAATATGTCTCCCTGTTTCAGAGAAGCCAAATTGATTGGCTAAATATCCTCTTATCTCTTTCATGTTCAACTTCCTCCTTTTTAGATTTAGTAAGCCATTCCTTCTAAAAACATATTATTAAAGAGCGATATTTTAGATAACTCTATTTTAAGCGATGATGAATATAAAATCAAGTACCAAAAAACCCCAGTTCCCCGGGGTTTCATATCGTATGTTTTTAAATTTATCCCATTACCCAATACCCATTACCTAATACCCATTACCTATTTTTTCACTATATTTTCAATCGCCGACCATTTGCTGGCCGCGTCTTTGGGCACTAAAATCACGGCCTCATCGCCTGGCTGTCCTTTGAAATAAGTCACGCTGGCAGAAATAACTTTCCATTTTTTCTTATCAGCGGAAACAAAATAATCGCCGTTTTTATCAATGCCTAAAGTGCCGATAATCTTTTTTCTTTCCACCGGCCCGATTTGTTTATATAAAAAGTCGCCGCGCTTATTGATTGTCAATTTCAGAATGTCGCCCTCAACCAATTTGGACTTGGAAGCATAATTGGCAGGAATAGTATATTCCTGGCCGTCTTGGCTGATCATTTTTTCGCCGTCAAAAACTCCTTCCATCACTCTTTCACTGCCAGCGACTTCTAAATCGCGGGTAATTTCATTGATTGATTGTGATATGCCGGCCATTTTATCATCCAAATCATCCATTGCCTCTGGTTCAGCTTCTAAAATTTGAATGACTTTGCCCAAATTGTCATGGACATTTTGCAAAATTTTACGTAAGAGCAAATATTTGCTTTTAGCAATAAAAATTGATTCAGTGTCTTGGTTTTTGTTTTTCATACTATAGATTAAAGTTTATATGGTTGATTAATGTTAAATTGTTAGTCTACTAATAAGCCCGAATCTACGAATTTTTAGCTACAATTACCTATCCGTAGATCTGCATGCCTGCCGAAGCTTCAGCGTAGGCAGGTAGCAAATCTGTAGATATGTACCTTATGCAAAGAAATCTTCTAATTCCTCCTCCTCAGTTCCGGCCGCGGCTGCTGTTTTCCCTGTTAATTTTGACCTTTCAATAATTTCCGCTTCCACGATATTTCTGTCGCGTCCGTATTTTAAGCGCGATAATTCCCTGATGGCTTTGGCCAGTTCTGGATTGGCAGGAGGCCTTTTCTCAAATGGCGTCAAATGAAAACTAAAAGGCGGCACGGTCTTGCCAAAAAGCAATGGTTTAATATAGCCATTTAAATTTGGCGTATTCATTACATCATATTGATTAAAAACCGGCGCAAATTCTTTGGCAAAAACTTCCGCATCTTCAACACCGACTCTAAATACAATCGTATTGCCCACGTTGCCAAAAATCGCGTCCTTAAAACGGGTATCATTATTTTTTACCAACTGGCCGATAAACTGATGGGCAATTGTCAGGCACAAGCGGTATTTTCTGGCTTCGGATAAAATTACCTGGATGCCTTCAGTCAAAAAGTTCTGAAACTCGTCAATATATAAATAAAAATCTTTGCGTTCCTGCTCTGGCTGGTCAACGCGGCTCAAAGCCGCCAGCAAAATTTTGCCGACAATGACCATGCCCAGCAAATTGGCGTTGATTTCGCCGATCAAACCCTTAGACAGTTTGACCATGATAATTTTATTTTGATCCATTGCTTGCCTGAAGCTAAAAGCGCTCTTTTGCTGGGAAACAATGGGCCTCATAATGTCATTGGCAATGAATGAAGTCAATTTTGAAGTGATATAAGGAACAACATTGGCCAAAGCAGCTTCACCGCCGGCTTTTTCCGCTTCCTTAAGCCAAAAATCTTTAACCACGTGAGTTTTGGTTTTGGATAATTTATATTTTCTGAATTCAGCATCAGATAAAACTTTAGGCGCTTCCATTAAAGTCATGCCCGATTCAGGATCTTCCATAATTAATAACAAGGCATTTCTCATATACTGTTCAAAAATCGGGCCGCCGGTTGCTTTCAAATCGTACAATTTATCAAAAATGTTCATCATTTCATTAATCGCCAAGGTTTTTTGCTCTGGCCGTTCAAATTCCAACATATTTATTGCCATTGGCCTTTCCACATCAGAAGGATCAAATAGAATCACGTCTTCAGCCCGTTCTTTAGGAATGTATTGCATAATAGTATCAATGGTATCGCCATGAGGGTCAATAAAACAGACGCCTTTGCCCTTGGCAATATCCTGAATAACCATATTGATCTGCAATTGCGATTTGCCAGTACCTGTCTGCCCAATTATATAAACATGCCTGCGCCTGTCCTCCTCGGTTAAATAAATGTCTTTATATATAGAGCGAAAATCATTATAGCCGATTAAACATCCTTCATTCGGCAGCTCTGCTGGCGGCGCTGCTTTTTTGGCCTGCAGCCAGACAATATTGGGGGTCTCCACGTGGCCAGAGGGGAAATGATATAAAGATGTTATTTCTTCAGTATTCATAATCATTTTTGCCCGTTCGTCAAATTCCCTGAAAATAAAATCCTGAATCAGCTTTTTACTATTGGGACTATACCGCTTAAAAGCATTGCCATATTCATAAATATTGAACTGGGCAAAACTGTTCAAAATATTATCCAAATATATGTTTGCTGTCTGAGAATCAGCCGCTGAAACAATGACGCGGATATTAACATCAACGCCTCCTTTGGATGCTTTTTCTTCTATGCCTTTAATTATTTCTTTTTCAAAGTCAGAAATCTGATAATGCTTTTCCGGCTCTTCCTTTTTTTGACTTGCGCTCAGCCCCCAGTCCTTAAAAGATTTGGACAACTTGTCAAAGGAAAAACCTTTTCTAGCAGCTGTGATTGCTTCAGATAATTTTTTTCCTTGGTGCGCTTCTGAAGCTGTCTTTTGACCCCATTTATGCCACTCTCCTTTGGCTGAACGGATTACATATTGAATTACGGCGCCGGAATCTTTATCCAATTTGCTTAAAGTACTGGTCAGGGCATTCAAAGAATCAGTTTCCAATTTACGATAGGTCTTGATTGGGTAAAGATACTCTTTTTTAAATTTAAACATTGCTCCAGTAACAGTGCCGTAAGGATTAAAAACATTGTAATCCTCAACTTCTTCCACTAAGGCTTCGGGGAATTGCGCCGTAATCTGCTGTTCAATATAATCACGCCAATTAAGGGGGACAACCACGTAAAAATAAATTAAACCGCCTTTAAGCACTATTTCAAAGGCAAAATGGTCAGTGCGTCCTAAAAATTCCGCTTTCAATCCCCTTTGGGCTTTCAATCCGGCAATATTGGCAAAAAAGGTTTCCATTTTAGAAATCTTTTCAGCCAGTTCCTGCTGGCTTTTCGGTTCCTGGGTCTTGCCTGTTTCTACGGTTTCATATTTTGGCACCTGGACCATTAAAATTACTTGTTTGAAGGTTGCCGATTTTTTATAAAAATACCTGGTAATTTTTTTCAGTAAAAAAAACAAAATTAAAACAAAATAAAAAACCAGGAGCAAAAACAAGCCCAAAACGATATAGGCCTGCGCGCCCTGGAAGCCAAAGATTTCTAATTGTGGCAAAAAATCTCCCATTTTAAAATTTTATTTTTAATTTTTATTTTCAGATTTTATTCTGCTGGTTTGTTGATTTAGATTTTTCTTCGCGCAATTTTAAGATTTCATCGGTTTTAATTTTTGCTTCCTGCTCCAGAAAAAATTTATTAATGCCCGGAATAATTTTCAGCCATTTTAACACAAGTTCTAAAATCTTTTTTACTTTTATTTTTACCCCTCCCAGTAAAATCTCAATTTTAGAAGCTGTTTCCTCACCGGATTGTCTTAATTCCGCCTGCTTTTGCTGAGGCATCTGAAAATATATATTTTCTAAGTCCTCCTCTAAAATATCTTCAATTTTTTCAAAAGTCGGACTTTTAGCCGGGGCTTGGGGAACCGGGCCGATTGGGACTGAAGGGGCAAAAGGAGTTTCTTTTTTTATTTCCGGTTTTTTTTCAAGAGGGGTCTCGGGAATTTTTTCTATTTCAATTTTCTTTTCAACTTCAATCACTGACGGCTTTTCCAGCTGTTCGCCTGCTTTGGATATTTCTTGATTCTTTAAATTTTCCCTTTTAGGAGTGATGTCCTGCAGTTGAGGCGCCATATTTAAATATAATTAGCCCTTAAAACAAGAGGATTTACCTAATATTAATATAGCATATTTTGCTAATAATGGGAATTTATACCGCCAAAGGCGGCATCCCGATAGAGGCGATGCTTCTTCTAATCCACAAGAAACAAATTTTATGTTATAATATAATCAATAAACTTTTAATTTTTAAATATGTCTCAAAGCCAAATTATAAAATCAAATCAGCTTAGCTGGCTTAATATTGTCAATGGCTCAGAAAAAGACATTGATTATCTGCGGAAAAAATTCAAATTTAATGAATTAGATTTGGAAGATTCATCCGCTCACAAGCATGCCCAAAGGCCCAAACTCTTGATCCGGCCAAATTATTTTTTTATGGTCATTATTTTCCCTTTTTATAACCGTAAAACAAGGGAAATCAAACCTTCGGAAATAGATATTTTCATTACCAATGACCATATCATAACCATCCATTATAACCAATTAGCGCCGCTCAAAGATTTTTTTTCTTTATGTGCTGAAAATAATTCTGAGAGAGAGACATATTTGAATTCCATGCCTGACATGCTCTTGTATGAAATTCTGGAAAGATTATATGATGCGCTTTTCCCCATGCTTGACCATTTAAGTATAGATATAAATAATATTGAAAAAAATATCTTTGCCGGCCGGGAAAGGCAGATGGTAACTGAAATTCTTGTGGTTAAAAGAAATATAGTTTATTTTAAAAAAATAATGCAGGTTCATCGCACTATTTTACTCAAGCTCGCTTCAACCAATATGACTTTTTTCAGGGGCCAGGAAAAATCCGAGCTTTTTTATCATGATTTGATTGATCAAGTAGAAAATATCTGGGATACTTTAATTAATTATCAGCAGACAATTGATGCTTTGGAAGATACCAACAGTGCGCTGGTCACTTTCAAATTAAATGATATCATGCGCACCCTGACTATTTTTTCAGTCATTGTCTTTCCTTTAACTTTAATGGCCGCAGTTTTCGGCATGAATGTTTCCCATATGCCATTTGCCGGATCAGAATTTGATTTTTGGAAAATCATCATGGTTATGGCACTTGCTTCTTTGGGTATGTTCCTTTATTTTCGCCACAAAAAGTGGATTTAAAAAGCGCCCTTTGTCTGTTGCCATTTCGAAATGACAAAGAGCGCTTTTTATTTTCCCAAAATTTTCTTAATCTCCATTAAACTTTCCACCTGAACCAATTTTTTCCTTAAATCCGAGGCGCCAGGGAATCCCTTGAAATACCAAGCCAAATGCTTGCGCATTTCTAAAATCCCAGCTTTACCTTTTAATTTATAATTCAAAGCCGCATGTTCCAAAGCGACTTTTTTTATTTGAGCCAAATTAAATTCTTGATATTTTCCGGCCGTTAAATAATCTTTGATTTGCTTAAACAACCACGGCTTGCCTAAAACTCCCTGAGCTAAACCAATCCCGTCAGCGCCTGTTTTAACCAGCATTGCTTTAGCTTGTTCAGGGGTATAAATTCCCCCATTACCCAAAACAATGCTTTTAAACGCCCTTTTAACGCTTTTAATGGCCTCTAAATCAACGGGTCCGCTAAATCCTTGCTCATAACTGCGCCCATGGACCATAATGGCTGCCAAAGGCAAATCCTTTATTTTTTTTATCAAATCCAAGGCCGTCACCTTTTTACTGCCAGGAAAATTAATTGAACTGCGGATTTTAATGGATACCGAAATTTTTACCGCCTCGCAAGTCGCCCTAACAATCTCATAACATAAATTCAAATCACGCATCAAGCGCACTCCGCCCATATTTTTATAAATCTTCGGCGCCGGACAGCCAAAATTAATATCAATGCCATCTGCACCCATTTTTTCAACTTCTTTGGCTGCCTTGGCAAAAAGTTCGGGCTTAGATCCAAACAACTGAATCACAATCGGCTTTTCTCTTTTATCAAATTTCATTAAATCAAAAGTCTTAGCCGAATTATAAAATAAGCCATCCACGCTGACCATTTCCGAATAGACAACATCTGCTCCATACTTTTTACAGATCTGCCGAAAAGCTGAATCAGTAATCCCCGCCATCGGCGCCAAAGCAATGATCGGTTTCTTTAGTTTTAACCAAAAATTTTTCATAGACTCAACTGTCATAAAAAAATGTCGCACTTCGACAGGCTCAGTGTGACCTTTTTTGCATAATTTTATTCTATCTTACTTAAATCACCATCCAATACAACATCAACCATGGCTTTTATCTCATCTACATAGGAAACTTCTTCGGGAATCGAATTTAATAAAAATATTTTTTTACCATTGACATGAGCAAATCCCATTTCCATTAAAGTATTACCACCTATATAATTTTTAATGCCATTTTTATCAAAATTACAGACTAATTGTGCATCACCGGAAGCAATTAAATCATGCCAAATCTTGATAAAATTATATTTGCGCTTGGCAGCACCATGATCCTCTCCAATCTCTGTAATTAATTCTTGCGCTGTACCATCGGCAATCCTATACATTTCTTTATGCATTAGCGGTTCATGTCCCAATTCTTTCAGCTGCTGGCAAATCTCAACTAATTTATTAGCAAATTTCACTCCCCCACAAACAGTAATTTTCATATATTAATATTATTTTTCCTTAACTTCTTGTCCGCTTGCAGTATCCTCAACAATAAATCCCAATTCCCCAATTTTCTTTCTCAGCTCATCGGACTTCCCCCAGTCCTTATTATTCCTCGCCTCTTCCCTAGCTTTAACTAAATCCTGCACTTCTTTAGGGATAACTACTTTTTCTTTTTTCACTTTAACCAAATCCAAGCCCAACACTTTATCAAAATCCAAAATCGTAGCCAGTTTATCGAGCGCGGACAAATCTGATTTTAAAACCTCCTGCAATACTGCCAAGGCCTGCGGTGAATTAAAGTCATCACTTA
>Ga0154627_123_pt2 | contig 13321 bp, 13 predicted proteins | sample Rifle2008BG13ft_FD_116056 | JGI IMG/M metagenome (GOLD analysis project Ga0154627, IMG submission 116056) | Candidatus Buchananbacteria bacterium RBG_13_39_9
TCCTGATTATTCCATTTTACATAATCTTAGATAAAAGTCAAGACGCAATGGATTTGGAAAATAATTTTTTATATTATATAATAAGGTAAGGGATTGGTCCCCTTTTTTAAATACAAATCAATACATATCTCTAAGTTACATATATACATATCAAATACAAATTTTACGAATACATTGTAAGGCAATTTTGTAAATAAGTATATTATTTGTATATATGTAACCTAAAAATTTGTAACATATATGTATCTGGAGAAACTCGAAATCCACGGCTTCAAGTCTTTCGCTCAAAAGACCGTTTTAGAATTTCCCGCCAAAGTCAATTCTTCCAAAGGCATAACCGGCATTGTCGGGCCCAATGGCTCGGGCAAGTCCAATGTGGCAGACGCTATCCGCTGGGTTTTAGGCGAACAGAGCATTAAAACCTTACGCGGCAAAAAAAGCCAGGACGTAATTTTTTCCGGTTCTGATAAAAAGTCCCGCTTGGGGTTTGCTGAAGTCACCATGTATCTAAATAATGAAGATAAGCAAGCTGATATTGACTATACTGAACTGGCCATTACCCGCCGCATTTATCAAAACGGCGAAGGCGAATATCTTATCAATAAAAATAAAGCGCGCTTAACCGATATCCAGATTCTTTTGGCTAAAGCCAATTTTGGCCAGCGCACTTATTCCATTATTGGCCAGGGCATGGCTGATTCTGTTCTCTCCGCTTCTTTGGCTGAAAGAAAAGAGCTTTTTGACGAAGCCGTGGGAGTCAAGCAATTCCAGATCAAGCGCGATCAGGCGCTCAATAAATTCAAAGCCACCATGGATAATCTGGGACAGACAGAATTAACCCTGCAAGAACTGGAACCGCGCCTGCGCTCACTGACCCGCCAGGTAAAAAAACTGGAAAAGCGCGAGGAAATTGAAAGTGAACTAAAAAATTTGCAATTGGATTATTTTTCCCAAAATTATCAGACCTTGGAAAAAAATATCAGCCAAATTGAAGGGCAAAAAAGCGGCTTGGAAAAAATTTATCAAAAACTGGCCCAGGATATTCAGCAAATCCAGGAAAAAATAAATGAGTTTTCCACTGAAAGCTCGCGCCAGATTATTTTTGAAAAACTGCATTCAGAATATAATAATTTAATCCAGCAAAAAAATACATTGCTGCACGACCAAACCTTAATCAAAGCCAAGCTGGATGTGCAAATGCAGCAGCAAGGGCAAGGCAATTTGGTCTGGCTTAATAAAAAACTGGAGGAAATTGACAGCCAGCAAAACAATTTAAAGCAGCGGATTTCGGAAATTCAGGATTTACTGGCCAAAGAAGAATTGGCACAGAAAAATAAAAATCAAGAATTGGACTCTTTAAACCAGAGGATCGCCAGAGTCAAAGAAGAATTAAGCCAAATCCAAAAAACCAACCAGATTCCTTTTGAAGCGGAAAAAGAATTGCAGTATATTTTCAATCAGCAGCAGGATCTGGTGAAAAAATTGCTGGCCTGCGAAAAAATTGAAGAACTTAATGAAATTAAAAACCAGGCCCGGGAAATTTCCCAAAATCTGTCTCTTTATTTGGAAAAATTCAAAGCCGCTAAAAAGCAGGGCGCTACTGACTTAACCAGTTTGCAAGCGCAATTGGAATCTTTAAGCATGCAAAAAAATGATTTAGCCATTGAAATTTCTCAACTTAATTTAAATTTGCAATTGAAAAAGGAAAAAATTGATGCGCTAGACCAAGATATCAATAAGCATAAAATGGAACGGGAAAAAATAAGCCAGGAAATTACCCTGACTCAGCTAAGCCCGGCTGATAAAAAATTTAATGAAGAGATTAATGACCAATTAAATAAAATCCAAAAACAAACTGAGGACTTGGATAATAAAATTAAAGAACAGGAATCCAAAATCAGCCAGTTTAACCTGGAAGAGCAAAATAAAAAAGACCATTTAATTTCTCTGCAAAAAGATTTTCAGGAAAAGCAGGGCCAAATCAACCAGCAAAGCCAGCAAATCAATGAACTTAATATTGAACTGGCCAAATTTTCTACAAAAAAAGAGGATTTGGAAACAGAAATCAAGCAGGAAAATTTAAATCCAGCAGAAATCCAAAAATTCCAGTCAACTGCGCAGCTTGATGACAATACTTATCCAAAAATTCAACAACTAAAAAGACAAATGGAAATCATTGGCAGTTTGGATGAGGAAACCCAGAAAGAATACCAGGAAATTTCCGAACGCTATAATTTTCTGAAAGAACAATCTGATGATTTGAAAAATGCCATTCAGTCCCTGCAAAAAGTAATTGAAGAATTAGACGAGACAATCAAAGAACAATTCGACCAGGCCTTTAAGGAAATTAATAAGGAATTCCAGAAATATTTTAAAATTCTTTTCAATGGCGGCCAGGCAGAACTTTTGAAAGTCAGCGCCGAAGAAATAAAGCAAGATGAAAAAGATGCCTCTGCCTCCGCTGAAGCTTCGGCGGATATAGAAAATGAGGAGGAGTCAAGCATTTTAATGCAGGCGGAAAAATTTGCCAAGGATTTAAAACAGCGGGAAAAAGAAAGTTATGCCGGTATTGAAATCAAAGCAGTGCCCCCAGGAAAAAAAATTAAAACTATCAGCATGCTTTCCGGCGGCGAAAGGGCTTTGACTTCCATTGCCTTAATCTGCGCCATTATTCATAACAACCCCTCGCCTTTTATTGTGCTTGATGAAGTTGATGCCGCCTTAGACGAAGCCAATTCCGAAAGATTTAATGCCATCTTAGAAGAACTGGTGAAAAAAACCCAATTTATAGTTATTACTCATAACCGCGTAACCATGCATTATGCTGATGTACTTTACGGTGTAACCATGGGCGACGACGGCATATCCAAATTACTGTCAGTCAAACTGGCTGACGCCGAGGATATGGTGGGAGCGACAAGAGGTTAAAATTGAAGAGACGAAAATGCCTGTTCTTGTGTCATGGTGAGCCCCTCGGCTAAGCTCGGGGCAGGCAGTAAGAGTTTACAGTGAGCGTAGCCGAACTGAACCATACACCGTTGGTGTCACCCGTTCGACTATGCTCAAGGCGACAAGAGCAGTCATTTTCGCTTTTTTATTTCGCCTTGACATAATCCATCTCTTTTGTTAGGGTGATTGATAATAATGAGGACGACGACGAACATGTCTTTAATAGACGATGGACACACTGTCCTCAAAATTTCGGGCGAGACGATGATTCGCGTGTCTTATAGACGAAGAAAATCTTGTTTCGCCCCCTTTTCATTGGTAAGCTTGAAGTCCGAAGGCCGAAGTATGAAGTTGTCAAGGGAAAGGGGACGATGGGCTCTATGTTTCTAAAAAATGAACCAAGGAGTGTCCCCCAAAATTTTGCGGACGATTGGAACGATGTCCTTAAGCAGACGAAGCCATTGGTGTCCGCAAAAAATGAAGCGAGGCGAACGATCAGGTGTTCCTAAAGAACAAACAGGTTGATGCCTTGCTTTTTTAATTCGGGTGATTCCCTTGACAAACTCTAACTTTTTTGCTAAATTACGCTATTCACTGCAACTTGATGAGAAAGCAATTGAGATATGGGAAAAGGATGCAGTAAACGCAAACCAAAACAAAATGCTCCCAAGGGAGCGAAGGAGGAAACATGTCCGAAAAACAAGGGCGAATCATTGGCATCAGGCATCGCATCAAAAGGACCAAAAAGGAAGGGGTAGCCAGGCCAACTCAGATTGCTGTCTGGGAAGCCGGCGAAATCACCACTTTCAAGCTGGAAGACGAGACCGCCGAGCTGGAATGGGTAAAGGGCACGGGGCAAAACAAGTCCGAGGGCCTGCGCCCCAATGACACGGTGCTCATGGTCTTGGGCGGCAGCGGCGATTATCTGGCCTTTGCCATTTCCCGGCAAGGCGAAAAAACCAAGGCGCGCATTTTGCGAGTGGCGCCGCCAAACCTCAAAGAGTTTCGCGGCCATGACGACAAAGAAGACGACGCGCAGGTGCTGATCAACCTCTACCAGCAAGATCCCACGCTTTTCCGGCCGGTTGGCCACAAAGAACGCGATTTCATTCGGGCGGCCGTGCTTTATCGCAGTTTGAGCGATGCCATGAAAGCGCGCATTGCCTGCGAACAGCGCATTTTCCAGCAGTTGGTCGGCGAGATCTTCTGCCAGGAAAACGGCCTTTTCCCCGAAGGCGGCATTGAAAGGGCCTTCAAGGAAACCAAGGCCAATGACCAGATTTTCCAAAATCTGGTTACGGAAGAGAAAAGGCGTGAAAAAGCCCTGGAAAAAGCCCTGGGCAATATCCCGATTTATGACAAAATCCGGGAACAAGTGGATGGCTTTGGGCCGCGCATTGCGGGCCGGCTGCTGGTAGCCATTGGCGACATCAATCGCTTCCCGACCACCACCCGTCGTGACGGCGGCATTACTCATGGTAAAGCCAAACTGAAGGCCTATACCGGAGTCGGCCTGACCAAAGACGGCAAATTCCGTCGGCGCCGCGGCGGCGAGGTGGCCAACTGGTCAAACGAGTGCCGGCAAGCCCTCTTTTTGCTGGCCGACCAGTTCAACCGCCGACCTGACACCGAATGGGGCAAAAAGCTCCTGGAGTTCAAGTCCAAGCTCAAGGAAAAACACCCGGTGCCCATCTGCAAGAACTGCAGCCACGACGACCAGGAAGTGCCTTTCAGCAAAGAGTGCAAAAAGGCCAAGCATAAAATGAGCTGGAACGACGGCCACATTCTCACGACCGCCAAGTGGAAAACCGTCACCAAATTCATCGAGTGGCTCTGGCGCGAATGGACCCGGCTGGAAAACAGCGAACAACCCGCGCTCCCCAAGCGGTCCCGCGTCCGCGGCGAGAAGGATGACACTCCCGAATTGAGAGAATCAATATAAACTAAACCATTAATGTTGCGGGCGAGACGATTGTGAGATTGTCATAAAGACGCTCACAAGAATGTCTCGCCCCTTTTTCTTAAACAAGTTCGAAGTCCGAAGTTGTCAGAGAAAAGGGACGAGCAGGTGAGTGTTTTTTAACTAATGCGCATCTGTCCCTAAAAACTTTGCGGACGAGTTTGGACCTGTCATTAAATGACGACCATGCCGCTGTCCGCAAAAACTGGGCCCCAAAGGGGCCTCCTTCGGAGGCGAGACGATTCCACGATTGTCATAAAGACGATATTGCGAATGTCTCGCCCCCTTTTCCTTGATTTAGTACTAAGTAGAAAGTTATAAAGTATAAAGTCAGGGAAAAGGGGACGATACGATAAATGTTATGCAGTAACGAGTATATGGTTGTCCCCTAAAAACTTTGCGGACGTAGGGAGGTTTGTTTATTCAAAATGTTTTGGGCTGTGTCCGCAAAATCGGGCGAGACGATCCCATCGTTGTCTTCTAAAGACGAATCTTCGTCTGTCTCGCCCTCTTTTCCTTGAGTTGTTAGTTGTAGGTTGTTAGTCGTCAGTTAATAGCCAGGGGAAAGGGGACGATGTGGGAGGTGTTTTTTTAAAACGAATAAGAATATGTCCCCTAAAATTTTGTGGACGATAATTTTATTGTCAATATTTGACGATAAATTAACTGTCCGCAAAAAATCGGGCGAGACGAAGCTCCCCCTGTTCCAAAGATGAGAGAGAAAGTGTCTTGCCCAAAATCAAAAGTCCCCTCCGCGACGCGGTGAGGGACTTTTTAAATTGCAGTTAATTTTTTATTGCACCTGATGACCAAATTCCTCATCTTCCTTATCCTTATCAGCCTGTTTTTTGGTCTTGTGAATGCGGCCGTCAATATGGTTTGGCGGACAATAAACAGTATAAACCTTTAAAGCGCCTTTGCCAGTGTTAATAAAATTGTGTTTAGTGCCGGGAGTGACAATCACCACATCACCTTTAGTAATCGGCGATTCCACGCCGTCTAAAATTGCCTTGCCTTCGCCGCGGAGAAAAAATAAAATCTGTTCCACATTATCATGGGTCTCTTCACCTATTTCCCCATTTTTCTTAATACTCATCACCACCAGCTGGCTCTTTTTGCCGGTAAAAAGCACCTGGCGGAAAAATTTGTTCTTTTTGGTCGCTTCAATTATATTGGTTTGAAATGACATAGTTTTTATATTATTTAGTAATTAAGCTTGTGTTTTCTTTTTACTGAAAATATAAATGTATAATATCTCCAGGATCCCAAGCGTATTAATAATCAATAAAGCAATAAACCACCATTTATCGCTTTTTCTGGCTGATTTCCAGAGCGCCATGCCTTTCCAAGGTATGGTCCATAAAGCCAGCAAAATTATTAGCCATGAATTCTGCAGAAAAAACTGTTCCAAATCCATAAAATTTAATTAATTATTATCTATTCTCATTTTACTCTTTTTCTTAAAATTATACAATTTAAAAACCGCTGCTGGTTTAGCGCGGTTTTTTCTTTTAGCTGCTTATTATCTTTTCCCTGGCGGCTTCATCTGTAATCACTTTTTCCCTGAAAATCAATTCCACCAGGCGCATATAGGTGCCAAAAATTGGCGGCAGCTTTTCAAGGGGCACATTGGCAAAAAGCGCTCGCAGAATTTCCTGGTTAAACCATTTCTGGCCGTCATAGCCCTTGGTGAAATTTTTCCAAATATTGGCCTGGCTATTTTCCCGGCCTTCGCGAAAACCTTCAGCCTTGAGCGCGTCAAAAATTGACTGTAAATTGTCAAGTTTATCAGCGCATTTTATCAGTTTAACCTTTGAATCAGCCCCTGTAATCCTTTTGAGCATTATTTCTTTGCGCTTTTGCCAATCATCTTCCTTGGGATCAGTCAAAAGATGCACCATCCTTAAAACTTCATCGCCATACATCCAGCCCAGAATCTCCGGTTTCAATTCCGTATCTTCCAGGATATCATGGAAAATGCCGGCAATTATGGTATCATCATCTGCTTCTGAAAAACTCAACAGTAAGGAAACTCCCCATAAATGAGCATTATAGGGGACATTGGCTTCTTTTCTCCTCTGGCCATCGTGCAAGTTAGAAGCAAGCACAATAGCCTTCCTAACTCTCTGTGACCAATGACCTTTCATCTATGCCCTCCTTTTACTGCAAACCTGTCCTTATAAACTTCAAGGAACTTTTATTTAGACGTTGCTTTAATCAACATTAGCACAAATAAACATTTTTGTCAATTGCGCTATAGATAAAATTTATAATTTAAAAAGTCCCCCACATATCACAGGGAACTTATTTTCTTAAGCAAAGGAAATATTTCGCTCGTTGGGTCCATATTCACAGACCCATTTTATTTTGAAGCCACCATCTGGCATAGATTCAAATTCGCCAATATCTTTCTTGCCATCTTGATATTCCATTTCCACTTTCTTTATCTGCAGGGTCTTAACATCAAAGTAAATCTTGCGCTTTTTATAATAGGGACCAGTGTAGTCATCCGGGATTTCATATTCTGTTTCCACCAGAATCAATCCCTGTTCAGGCGCCAGCCTGGTTGAACGCGAAATCAGCTCAAAGCCATTGGACTCGCCGCACCTGGTCCAAAAAAACATATCCAGATAGATTGTTTCTCCGGGCGAAGCAGTCAGATTGTGAATGGGCGAATTGAAAGTAGCATAAATGTCCGCAGCAATTTCATCATTGCGCTGCCGAAAATGTACCACGCCATTGGCCATTAATCTTTCCCTGTGCAAAGAAACATCTTCCATAGATGATTTAAGGCAAAAGCAATTGTCGGAAATCCGATCCCAGATCTCGGTGATAATTCTAGCCATTAACTTCCCTCCTCATTTCATTGATTTAAAAACTTATCATATTTTAAAATTTTAGTCAATGATTAAATAATTTCAAATGCAATATCTTGACAGTAGATTAATTATATGATAAACATAATAATCGGCGAGACGAAGGGCAAGCTGTCTTTTAAATACGAGAGGCAATTTGTTTCGCCGCCTCTTCCTTGGGAATTTTTACTTAAATCTTAAATCGTATATCTTAAATCTGAAAATTCTCAGCGAAGAGGAGACGACCATTTGATTGTCATAAAGACGTGATAGAGACTGTCTTCTCACAACCACGGCGAGACGAGGAAGAAAATGTCAGCAATGACGACAACTACATTGTCTCGCCGCCTCTTCCTTGTGAATTTTCAAAAATCTGAAATCTTAAATCAGCAATCTGCAATCTGAAAATTCTTAGAGAAGAGGAAAATGAGTAAACGTCTGTCTTTTAAAAGACGACTCATTGATTGTTTTCCTCAAATCTCGCGGGGCGATTGCTACATTGTTCTTCAAGAACGATAGGCAACATGCCCCGCTTTTTTATTTTCAAAAACTTAGATCGTAAATCTTACATCTTAAATCAAAATCAAAAACGACCAGGTTTTTAACCAGGGCGCTTTTTTATATTTCTTGAATAAACTTTTCTGTATATTTTTTATCAATCTTAACTGGTTGGGAAATCTGCCAGATTAGATCAAACTGGGTTTTTAAAAGCTGCCTTAATTCTTTGGATTCCACAATAAAACCAAAACTTTCTTTCTTTGAAGAAATAAAAGCGACCTTATTACCATAAGCCCAATAACCCATTGAGTATTCAATATCTTTGGGCGCGATTCTAACTTCTCTTTTTAATTCTTCTTGAGAGCCAAAAAAAGGGTTAGTCTTTATATCAATCATTTTGTTTTGCGGAACTAAGACATAAGTTTTTATATTGCGTCTGATTCTTTCTTTAGTGCCATATTGTTCCAAAAAATCTTTGCCAATTACATCGACCATATCTTTAATCGGCCAAATGCAATCAGTCTCAATATCGCGATATAATAATACATCTTTAATAATTTGCCTTAAACCCTCCTGTCCTTCAAAATAAGTGAATTTGGGAGTTATAAAATCAGTCTTTTGTTTGGCCTGCAAATCAGGCAATAAATTGGCAAAAGAGCTTTTGGCTTTTTCAATCTGGTTAATCTGGTCATTTAAAACTTCCTGAACTTTTTCCGGAGGGCTAGCCTGCCAGATTTTAACTGCCTGTTTTTCAGATTGCAAAACCAGGCCCTTTTGCGCTAAATCTTGCAAAAAACCATATAAGCTGGAACGGGGCATATTTAATCTTTTGGCCAACTTGCCGGCTGGCAAAGGCCCTGACTCCAAAAGAGTAGAGTATACGAGAGTATGCTCCTTTTTTAGGTTTAATTGATTGAATATGTTGTCTAACATAGGTTTAATCTTCTTCGCTTCGACACTTTAGTGTCGAAGGGCGATTGTCAGACACTAAAGTGTCTGACCGAGGGGGAATTCACTATTTGTCGCATAATGACGACACTCTTTATCATATAGTAATTTAATGATAATGTCAAGTATTGTCGTAGTATTATGACAATAGTGATCTTTGACAAAAAAGAGGATGAAATGACAAAACATGAAGAAGTCCAGCGAAAAATTATCAGGGACTTGATAGAAATGAACAAGGCAACAGAAGCAGACACATTGATTGACCTTATAGTAGATCATGCAAAATCCCACTACTATTTGACAGCCAGGGAACTTTTATTGGGCATTGAAAATTTAGATTGCAACAGTAAAGAAATCTCACCTGGATTTTGGGACTGGATGCTTGATCTGGACGAATTAGTAATACGCATTGCCCAAAATCATCACTGGTCTGACCAAAAAGAAGGCGCTAACTCTTTTGAAATTTATCCAAGTGAATGGCTTGTTATTGATGATCCGGAAATACTTAAACAACCGCCTTTCAAAACAAAGATGGAGGAAATGAAATGAAAAAAATAGACTGGCTGCATCCAAGACTGCCTTTTTGTTCCACAACATTGGTTACGGTTTTTGATGATAGAAAAGACCGCACGAACATTATAGCTGTTTCCGATATCCTAGTCTGCTGTTATGCGCCGCTTTACATTGCTATGTGTATCCGTCCAAAACGCTATTCTCATCATCTCCTATTAAACACCTTGAATTTCTGTGTAAATATCCCGGGGAATTCTTTGCTCAAAGAAGTAGATCTTTGTGGAAACTGCTCCGGACACGATACTGACAAATTCAAAAAAACTGGTCTTACGCCTATTCCTTGCCGCTCCATAATGTTAACAGAAGCTGTCAAGCAGTGTTATGGACATATTGAATGCAAAATTGAGCAGCCTTCCACTCATATTATTCACCTGGGGGAACATACAGTATTTATCGGCAAAGTACTCAATTCCTGGGCTGATCAGGATATGCTCGACGAAAAAGGCCAGATCAAAATTGAATCTGCCCAACCAATTATCTATGTTTCGTATCAACGGGAAATGGGCGGACAGGGTAAATATCATCTCATGGGCGAACTAATTGGAAAACAGGGTTTTTCGAACAAAAAAGGGGGCAAAGGAAATGGGAGATAATGATGATGAGGGTAGATATTTTGATATGCAAAACGAACCAGCCAGACTAAAAGCCAGAATTGAAGACTTAGAGAAACAAGTCGCTAAACTTAAAGCGGCTAATAAAACAAAGAATAAGATAATAGCGTGGCTCAAAGGAGAAGTCAAGAAACCAGGAAAGAAAAAGAAAAAATAAAAATATCAGGGGAGTTAACGCTCCCCTCTTTACTTCAGCCCGCGACATGGGGTCGCGGTCTGAAAACAAGGCATGTTCTTTAACAAAATTGCTCTTTTTGAACAGAAGCTAAAAAAAGGAGAAGAAATGACTAGTTCAATCGACGACAAAGAAAATAAGGAAAAAAGAATGAATTTCCTTAGTAGACTTAAATATGACAAGGATGGAGACATATTTCATCGCACTGTAGCAAATTCATTATTTAACTATAAAGACAAAAATGCTGAAAAATTTTTCCAGAAATTTACATTTCGCATGTTAATAGGATTCTTGAATGAAGTCTCTTCGGTTTTTCAAGAATTGTGCCTTGAAAAAATGTGGCAGTTGGCTGCAACAGATGAAGAAAAAAATATTGCGGCCAGATCATCAACTTGCTCAAACAAGTTCCGAGAAAAAACCTACGATGAAATTATCAGGCAATTTTCTAAATTTGAGCATGAATGCCAAGCTGTATTCTGGAAAGAATCCCATTTTGACGAAAAACTTCTTATTAGAATGAGGGAGTCAGCCACTACCTTTGAACAGCTGAAGTTCCTATGCGACAATGTCGGACATCGCAGAGATTTGTACTTAGAAAAAATGTATGAGCTGGCGAAAAATTTTGAACAATTTTTGAGCTTCTTAGACACATGCATTTATTACCAAGTTCTAAACATGGGGCCGAACTTGGCAAAGACATTAGAACTAATTGAACGGTTAAAACCGATGGCGTTGAAAAGGTTGGTTGAATTAGCCTATAGTTTCGAGGATTGGACGTGGATTTTAAGATTATCTCCCTTAGATAGCCCGCCTGAAAAATTGGCTGTAAAGAAATTAAAGGAAATGGGGATAATTTTACCCAAGGATTAATCCTAAAAACTTCAGGGGGAGCCCAGCGCCCCTCTTTACTTCAGCCCGTGACATCGAGTCTCGAGCTGAAAGAAAATTCTCTGACAAAAAGGAGGAGAAAATGACAGAACAAACCAGAACTGTCACTGCTAAAGTTATCATAAGTCTTTTTAGCAAGCACCCTGATTTAATGTATCCTCCAGGTCGTTGGATTTTCTACCCTAATAGGCAAGAAAAAGAGTTGCTTGAATTTCTACTTGGTGACCAACTGCTGGTTGATGAACATGGCCATGGTTTTATCTTGGAATATGAGATTGCGCTGGCCATTTGTCTTGCGGAATTGGTCAAACAGTCACCAAGATTTTTTAATCAATTTTTACCAGAAATCTGTGCCTTAAAGGCAAAGTTTAAAAAAATGGCGAGTAAAAGAACAAAGCCGTCCACTGACGAACAAGATCATCAAGGTTATTCCATGCGTAAAGAATGCCTTGAAGAATTGGAGAGTAAACTTCAAGGGCAAACATTAACCCTAACGCCGTTTTCTGAAGAGAAAAAATTACCAATACGAAAAAAGATCATCGTATTAGCGATTTTAAGAAAAGGAGTAAAAGGATATGATATCCCTGAAGAGTTTAAAAAATTACTCGGACTCGTTATCCGAGAAATGGGCATTGATCCTAAAGTAAAAGAAAGCTTTCTTTAGAAAAAAATGAGTGCGAAAAAATGTCCGTGTTGCGGTTACCAGAATGCATTGAAGCTTTTGGAGAATAACTAATCTAACGAGGTTCGGCCTCCAAATTGGAGGCCGAACCTCATATTTCAACTCCATACTTCAGCCCGAGACATAGTGTCGTGAGTTGAAAATAAGGATCTTAAAAAGGAGGAAAAGATGACTACTTCAGTAGGCAATAAAGAAAAAAAACTTAATCCTAATCTTAAGGTAATAATTAGGATTCGTGGTAAGAAAAATGATCCGCCAGGATACTTTGCATTTTATCTAACGGGCAGGATTATTGAAAAATACAAAAAAGATATAATAATGCCGCTCTATCCAGACATTTCTCTGAACCCAGAGGGTTTACAGGCGGAATTTTGGCTCGTTGCACCTAGAAAAATTGCCCGCAAAATAAAAGCCATCAAAAATGAATCGCCATTACTAGAAGTCGTCTGTGAAGAATTAAAAGAAATATGGTAACTCAAAAGCGCCTCGGTTTTCACCGGGCGCTTTTTTATTTGAAAACTTAAATCTTTAATCTGTAATCCGTAATCTGCAATCCAAAATCAGTTACAACAATAAACCAACAATCAACCCTTCGACTCGCTACGCTTGCTCAGGGCAGGCAATCAAGATTAGAGCAATAGTCCAACAATAAGTAGTGCGACTATATTAAGTATCTTTATCATGGGGTTAATGGCAGGTCCAGCAGTATCTTTATACGGATCGCCGACAGTATCACCCGTCACCGCAGCCTGATGGGCAAAGGAACCTTTGCCGCCGAAATTGCCTTCTTCAATAAATTTTTTGGCATTATCCCAGGCGCCGCCGCCAGAAGTCATGGAAATGGCAACAAATAATCCAGTTATAATTGAACCGACCAGCATGCCTCCCAAAGCATAAATTCCTAAAATAAATCCAACTAAAATCGGCAGTAAGACAGGAATTAAAGCCGGTACAATCATTTCTTTAATTGCAACTTTGGTGACAATATCTACGGTTTTACCATAATCAGGTTTTTCCGTACCTTGCATAATGCCTGGTTTTTCCTTAAATTGTCGTCTCACTTCTTCCACAACTGAACCAGCTGCTTTGCCTACTGCCTGCATTGACAGCGCTCCAAAATAATAAGGCAATAAGCCGCCGATAAATAAGCCGACTAAAACCTTGGGGTCATTTATAGAAAAA
>Ga0154627_119_pt5 | contig 12869 bp, 19 predicted proteins | sample Rifle2008BG13ft_FD_116056 | JGI IMG/M metagenome (GOLD analysis project Ga0154627, IMG submission 116056) | Candidatus Buchananbacteria bacterium RBG_13_39_9
TTTAATTTTGGATTTGTTTAGAATTTAGGATTTCGGATTTAGAGTTTAATGCGTCGCACATGAAATACACGGATCATAGGCCCTCACCAATGTTCTAATCTTAATCCTGCGTTCATGCACTGGCAGCTTATAAACATTTGGCAAATAAGCTTTTAGGTCTTCTTCCATATTGGCCAAAAATTGGGCTGTTGGCGTAATGATATTGACTTCTAAAATTTTCCCTTTTTTATCAAATTTATAATAATCAAGTAAAATCCCGCGCGGGGCTTCAACCGCGCCATAGCCCTCGCCTGCTTTGGGGGTAACTTTTACTTTGATATTTTTTTGGTCAATCTTGCCCAAATGAGCCAGTAATTTTTTAATTTCTTCCAGACAATGGACAATTTCTACTCCCTGGGCATATATATTATAAAAACTGTTATAGCAAGGCAGGGGCAATTTGGCTTTTAGCCATAATTTTTTTGCCGCGGGATTCAATTTGCTGAAATTGATATTGATCCTGGCCAAGGCGCCTGTTAAATATGAATTGTCACCCAGATTGACTCTTTTGACTTTTTCAAAAGGATTATGGAACTCTTTAATTTTATGTTGAAATTCTTTAACCGACATCCTTTGCCCTTTAGAATTCACCATATCTCCCTGCAAAATGGCATACTCATTTTTTTGCCACAGTGCGAATGAATCTGTCTGGCGTTCAAATTTAGGATATTTAATCTTGCGGGCAAATTCACCCAAAGTTATGGCATCTTCCAGAACCTGCTCATAATTTTTAAAGAGATTTTTAATTTCCTGCATTGATGGCAGTTTTTTAAAGCCGCCGACTTCCATAGTCAAAGGATGCACTATGCGGCCGCCGATTAATTGCACCAGATCAATGGCAAACTTCCGAACCCGCAGAGCCATATTGGTTTCCTGGGGGTATTTTTTTATAAAATTCAAATCATTGGCAATGCCAAAAAAATCAGGCAGGGATAAAAAAAACATGTGCAAAGAATGAGAATGGATAATCTGCAATAATTCCATTATTTTTCGCAAAATGGTTGTCTGCTCGCTTACTTTTACTTTAAAGGCATCTTCAATTGCCTGGGTGGCTGATAAAAAATGAACAATAGGACAGATGCCGCATATGCGCCCGGTAATCATGGGCGCTTCAAAATAATCGCGGCCTAAAAGTATGCCCTCTATTAAACGAGCGCCTTCCAAAGTTTCCATTTTGGCTTTTTTCACATCGCCGTTTAAAATAGAGGCCACAAATCCCGTATGGCCCTCCATTTTGGCAATGTGGTTGATTCTAATTGTTTTTAATGCCATATTTTTTTATAATTTGAAATTTGCAATTTGTTATTTGAAAAATTTGAGCAACTAAAACTAAACAAACCCGAAACCTAACGAATTCTCAAATTTTTTTCATACTCCGGCCACATGGCTTTAAGATTTTCAATAATCCCCTGGCTGTCCTCATCCTTATCTAATTCGCCAATATTAATTTTTTCATTAACAAATTCCTCAACCAAATCATCCCAGGCCTCTTTGCTGGTCACGGGCATGGTTTGTGCTCGTTCTTTTATTTCCGCATAGGATTCATTTAGATTAAAGTCCAAAAATTGGGTCATGTTTTTTCTGATTAATGATTTAAGATTGCAGATTACAGATTGCTGTAATCAGAAATCCGCAATCCGAAATCTGAATATATTATACCAAAATAATCCTCAATCTCCAATTGACAAATTGATGCAACATGCTATCATAATAATAGTTCATTGTTGCCCGCTAAAACCGGGTCAAACATCAACCCTAACAAAGGAGAGTAAAAGATGGTTGTTCAAACCAACCAAGCGGAAAACCTGGGCAGTTTATCTGGCTGCGCCATCTCACTACTTCAACGCGGCAACAGGTGCAAGCATCAAACTCAACCGATCTTTGATGAACTTGCAAAATTCACGGGCGGTCAACCGATTTTCATCGAATTCGAACAAGCAATCTATCCCGGCAAATCTGGTAATCGATGCTCTGGCTGCGGCGGATACATTGATGAAGGTGGTACCTGCAATTGCGGAACTGACCATTGGAGTCAAACTCCCGGACCTTTTGCCAAAACCGAATTGGTAGAAATGTCACCCGAGGCACAAGTAACCGCAATGATCACTCTGACTGGCCAGGCAATTGAGCTAGTCAAACAGGGCAAAAAATCTGAAGCTGAAATTGTCTCCTTGCTCAAAAAGATGCAAGTTTACAAAGAAGCCAAACGTACAAACTGACCCAACGCGTCGCCCCCCGCATAAAAAGGACTCTTAAATGGGTCCTTTTAAAATACTTGACGCAAAGGATTAATATGATTAAAGTAAAAATAAAAGGAGGGCTTAAAAATGAGTGAACGAAAATATCCTGGAAAAAAGGATGGGCATTGCCTGGGGTGCCATTCTCGTATTGATGACAATGGCGATTGTTTGTGCGGTTTTAACCATTATGAGCAAAAGCCGATTACTGACCAAACCAAAATATTCTTCAATACACCGACAGCACCGCCAGAATATCCTGGCCAAGAAAACGGCTATTGCCTCGCCTGCCAATATCCGATTACGCCTGATGGGATTTGCCAATGCGGCTGGAACCACCGCACCAAAAAAAGAGTGACTCATCACGCTCAAATCATCCCGCCCGAAGACCTGAACAAAAAATAATTCATCTCAAACTAAAACCCCATTAATTATAATTCAATGGGGTTTATTTAATTCATTTGTAGATTTGCAGCCGATTTGTAGATTCGGGACAGAATTAAAAAAGGGAGAGCCCTGGCGCTCTCCCAACCTCGTGGACCCTTGCCAGGCGGATTTTCGCCATTTTGTTTCACAAGCTGAAACCACGAGGGCTAGTGGAGGGGGGCGGACAGGTTTGCTTATCAGCAACTTTCATCGCTAACAAGCTTCCCCATTCGCAGTTTTAGTTTTACATAAAAGCTCAATCTTGTCAAGGATTTACGGAAACAAAAACTCGAACACTAATTTTGTCCGAGCTTTATATAATTAAGCTTAATTATTTTTTCTTTACTTCCGGCTTTTGCAACGCCGCTTCAATCCTATCCCGCGCCCCAAAAAATTCCATTTTTTCCAAAATCTCAGCAATACTCCAACCGTGATTTTGCATAATCTTTATCAAATTTTTTATCTTCTCATCAGCTTGGTCTAAAATTCCCCGGCAAGCCCAGCATTCTTGGCGCGAATTCAAACACACAGCATTACAGCCGGCCAAAGCAATCGGACCCAGACAAATTTTTCCTTGCTGCAATAAACAAGGATTTTTATTAATCTGGCATTCATAACAAACCGGATTTTGTTTCAAAGCCCAGGGTGTTTGCTTGAGCAAGCTGAAAACCAGGTCCAAAAAATTCTGGGCATTGATCGGACAGCCGGGAATCACATAATCAACTTTAATCGCTTTGGGAACCTCCACGACTTCCCTATTTTCAATGGTTTTGCATGTTTTATAAACATAACAGCCGAGCTTTTTATAATCATGGTAATTTTTTATTTCCCAAACCCCGCCCAAATCCGCGCAATTGCCCAGAACTACAACAATATTAGAAATTTTGCGGATATGCTTTAAAATATGTAAATTTTCAGTAGTTACAGGATTACCTTCAATAAAAGCAATGTCATAATGAGATCGTTCCTTTTCATCCTCAATCAAGCGAAATTCATCAATATCCAGATACTTGGTCAATTCCAAAAATTTTTCATGCAAATCCAAAATCGCAAACTGGCAACCCTCGCAGGATGTCAGCCCAAAGATCGCGATACTTGGTTTTTTATGTTTTTTAACCATGAAAATTATCTTTTTTATTAATTCACATTTTATTTTTTTAAACGCTCATCTTTTTCAAATAATTCTCTCGTTACTCTTTGCCTTATTTGTAATAATTCTTTTTTTAAATCCTCGGTGTTTTTTAATTCAGCTTGGATTTCCTGATCATTGTTAAATTGATCAAAAAACATTTTCTTTTGCTGTTCCCTGTCCGCAACATCAGGCGCTAATTCACCTGGCGGAACACCATAGTTTTCATCATAGGTATACAACATCTGCCTTTTTTCATCTTTTAAGCCCTTCATTCGCAACCAATATTCAATCGCTGATTTCGGAAACCCCTCACAAATACCTAGAATATAATCCCATTTTTTGCCGGACTGCAAATTTTCTTCCCACCAAGCCCTTAAATCATTTTTTTTATCATCCCAAGACAGCAAATCAGGAAATTTTTTTATCTGCTCTTTTATTTGCTCTACATCAAAAACTCTTAAAAATGCGCCTTTACCGTCTCTTGATTCATCACCAATGCTTAATTTAAATTTATCCCGCAAAAATATTTTGAACTTGTCCAAATCCCCCTCATCCCAATAACCTGCTTTCTCCCATTCTTCCACGATTTCTTTATTAATCTCTATTTCCGTTATGGGTTTTAATTTGCCTAAAACCAGTAAAAGATCGTTATGTCGTAATAAAATCTTAAAAATATCTGGAACATTAGGATCTTTTAGTACTCCAAGATAATTAGACCTAAAAAGTTCATAATTAACTTCTTCCGGAGTTTTAATTTTTCTCTGTTCACGCATATTAAAATTCCTTAATTTGCTTATTAAAAATATCCAAACCTTCCAAAGTATATTTTTTTAAATTTTTCAGTTGTTCATCATTAATTTTTTCACAGACAAATCCCCAATGAATCGTAACCATATCCCCTATTTTTAGATTTTTAACAAAGCTCTTGTCATCAAGATAAGTAATTACCTCCCTGTCAATTGCTTCGCCTAATTGTAATTTATCATCTTTAATTATTAAGGGCTGAAAATCAACAACTATTGCTGACTTTTTTATTTCTTTAACCTTGCCCCAGGAAATCCGGCATTCATCAATTGATTTCAAAGTATGTTTAATATTTTTTGCGCCTGTTCTGGCCCAGATATTCATTACGTGAAAATTATGATGCGGCTTGGCTTTATCAGGCAAAATCCCCAAAACGCGCTCAACTAAATTTTTTTTAAGCTTAGCTTTTAAATTTTTTTCTTCAGTAAAATGCCGGTATAAATTTTTAATTACCACGCCTTCTGTTAAATCATTGCCCAGCCAATAAGCTTCAACCACTTGCGGGGCAAATTCATCTTTTATTTTATTTTCTCTGGCAATTAATTTCAAATAAGGATACATGACTTCAAATTCTGACAAAATATGCTGCAAAGTCGGGTCATAATAATTGGCGGCGCAATATTCAAACAAGCTTTTATTTTTATCAGGCCCGCAATACTGGTAATAATTGGGCATGAAAGCATACTTGGAGCAGCGTAAAATGCCGTCAATTGAATTGTTCTGCTCTAATTGGGACATCTTGGGCCTTTTTTAAGGAATAAATAATCAATCCCCCTGCTAAAATAATGGCTAAAGATCCAAATACCTGATAAACATTTATTTTATGGCTGATAATTAATTCTAAACAAGTGGTAATCGGCGAAGCAAATACCAAAACAGAAGTTACAACGACTGCTGGCAGTTTTGCCAACGCCTTATACCAAGTCAGAACATAACCTAAAAGCAAAACACTACTGATTGCCACCCAAAACCATTGATTGGAATTTAAAGCCATGAGATTCATTGCTTGACCGCTAATTACCAAATAACCCAAAAGAATAATTGAGCCAAAAAACATTCTGGCCCAAGCCACTATTTCCGCCGACACACTAACCAAAACTTTTTTAGCAATTACAAATTCCACGGCCCACATTAATGTTGCGCCCAAAACCAATAATTCGCCCTGCGACAAATTAAACATCTTAAAGCCCAGCATGGTAAAATTGCCCAGAAATAATAAAGCTAAGGCAAAATATTGCATACGCCCTAGTTTTTCCTTTAAAAAATAGACCGCCAAAAAGCTTACCCACAAAAAAAGGGTTTTATGGATAAAAGCAGCACTGCTGGCGCTGGTCAAGCTCAGCCCCTTAAAAAATAACAGAAAAGGAATGCTACCGCCGATAACACCGATTAAAAATAATTTTAACCAGTCACCTTTTTTGAGACTCTTTAATTTACTAAAATAAATTGGCAATAAAATTAAGCATGTTAAAACCAAGCCGACTGTTAAATTTTTTACAGTCGTAAAAACATCGGAATTGCTGATCGCCGCAACCGCGAATTTATTTAAAAAAACAGAAATACCTGAAATTAAAGCAGTGCCCAAAACTAAGGATAAACCTTTATTTATTTTGTTCATATTTATATAAATTAATAATTTGCTTTGCTTCTAATCCTGATATTTTTTGAACAGCCATATTATTTAAAACCAAAATCCAATCCCCAATTTTCAGCTTATCCAAAAGAATCAGATTAATCTTGCGTAATTTATTCTGCTGCTCAATTATTGCGGTTTTGCCTGAAATTTTTTTTATTTTACCGGGTATTGTCAGACACATTTGACAAAAATTAAATTATATGCTAATATATAAGATTCAAAAGGAGGTTTTACCATGGTTATGGAACTAAAAGTATACAATGTCACCAAAAAGGGCGGAACACCGGCAGTGATGAATGCTCTGATGACTAACGGTATTTGCACCAGGAAATTGCAACCAGTTAAACAGGGCTGCCTGGCGGTACCTCTCACCAAAGAAGAAGTCAACAAATTGATAAAAGTTGGCTGTGAGGTGCACGAAGCTAAAGACAAACAACCATTGGCCCAACAGATTCCGTAAGCAATCCCATAGAAATACATTTTCAACACCCGTCAAATCATTACGACGGGTTTTTTTTATTTTTCAAATTTTTTATATGCTTTTTCATCTCCATATTCAATAAAATTTTTATGATGTTCTGGCGGAATAAAATTCGGGTCTTTTTCCTGTTTTATGCCGCACCAATATTTTTCTGTTTCCGCGACAATTATTGAAAAATAATGCGCAAAACCATGGGCATAACTGCAATAAGCGCAATTCACTCTTTCCCAACGCGTCAGATATTTTAATTTCTGCCGATCAATTTTGATATATTGCGAACGCTTTACCAGGGGAATTTTATAAAGTCGGAAACAAACCTGATGATAAATTTCCAAAATTATATCTAAAAAAGCAATTGGTACAATCACAATATAGATAAAAGGCATTGACAATAAGTGCCGATAAACGGATTCCGGATGTTTTTTATATTCCATAAAATTAAATCGGGCTTAACTAGGACTTAAAATTCATTAGTTTCTTTCTCGCGTCTCGAACACTTTAGTGTTCGAACTATATCGCTTTAACACTAAAGTGTTAAAGCTGTTATGGTTAGATAGGACCCAACCACGACTTAAAATTCATCAGCTCCGTATAAGAAAAAACCGGTCCATCTTTACAGACATAATATGGCCCAATGGCGCAATGCTGACAGACTCCCTTAGCGCAGTCCATATGGCGTTCCAAAGAAACATAAATATTTTCAGGTTTAAAACCCTTGGCCATCATCTTGGCCATGACAAATTTATACATTATTGGCGGACCGCACATAAAAGCAATGGCATCGGTCGGGATATTTTTAATGTCAAATAATGCTGTAACCTGGCCCTTGGTATATTTTTTACTTTTGGGATTATCCAAGGTCAAGTTTAAATCGCAAACCTTTTTCCAGGTCGGATATTCCTTGGCATAAAGCATGGTGCTTTCATCGCGGCTGCCGCAAAAAATATAAACTTTCTGATATTTTTTCGGGTTTTTAACTGCATCAAGTATTAATGGACGAAATGGCTCAATGCCAATACCGCCGGCAACAATCAAGATATTTTTTCCTTTGGCCAGATCAATTGGAAACGCCCGGCCATATGGCCCACGAATGCCCAGATAATCCCCTACTTTCAAATTGTGAACTGCCGAGGTCAAAACACCGACTTTTCTAATAGTCAGCTGAAAAAATTTCTTTTCATTAAAATCCGATGTCAGGGAAATCGCTGACTCGCCAAATCCCGGCACTGAAACCATCACATATTGCCCCGGCTCAAAAGAAAAACCTTTATACGGCATGCCTAAAGTAAAGGTCTTGGAATCAGAACCTTCAGGTGCTATTTTAAGTATTTTGCAATTGTAGGTTTGATAATCGTTTAGCATAGTTAATCAATACTGGCTAGGTCTAATTTTTAATTTTTAATCAATGACTAATGTTGTAATGATTTAATTATCCTTATTATTATTTTTTCTGCAGGAACTTAATGTTTTTGCGAATATTTTGGTTAACTCGTGGGATTCTTGGTAATATTTGCTGCAATCTTCTTTTCTATCAGAATTAACTTTAGCTATCATTCTTAGCCAATGCATTGTTTCTTTTGCCTCCTTTTTGCAAATAGAAATTTTATGTATAAAATCCTTTTTAGATTCTGCTCCATTAGCTTCCATATAATTTGCCCCAAACTTGTTCCCGATCTAACTAATTGACTTATTAATGGTTTATTAATAATTGTTTCGGGTAAAGTCTTAGCAAATTCAATAATATCTTCTCCAAACTTTCCAGTTCTTTCCTCTAAATCAAAAATGCCTTTTCCTTCCCCCATATAATTTAATAATAAGAAATAAAAACTTCTATAAAACTTAAAAATTATTCATTAATCATTAAACCAAACCACACAAATAAACCTACTTTTTTGATTTTAGAATCTCTTTTATGGTCGTAAATATATCAATATCAGCGGGACAAGTTCTGGAACACCTGCCACAACCCACACAACCCGGCAAGGAAAAGCTTTGTGGTGTGCGCACAAAATGGTGTTCATACCAGAAATAAATTTTTTGCGCCGTGGTATTAAAAAATCTGTGTTTGGGCGCTTCAGGAACCGGACCGGCGACTTGGGTAAATTCATTATAAAAACAAGAATCCCAACAACGATTTCTACTACCTAATCCTAATCCCGATTGATCATACATGCGGAAACAAAAACATACTGGACAGGCAATCGTACATTTGCCGCACTGCATGCAACGTTTGCCCAAATCATCCCAAATTTTCTGATTATGTCGATTTTGCATGGCATCTTTGATTGCCACCATCTGCGGATCCAAACCCTCTTCCCTGATTGGTCCGGCATATTCAATATGCTGATAATCTGCAAAACCTCCGCCAGAGGCGGATCCCTGCCTGCCGGCGGGCACGGCGCCTTTGGCGGAAAATTTATCCAATAATCTCTGGCCGTCTTCGCTGCCTGTAAAAATTTGGTAGCCCTTTTTCTGCACGGCCAGAAAAATATCAAACTGCAAATGCTCCAGTTTATTTTCTTCAAATTTCTCAAAAAATTTATAAAAATTTTCCTCTGGCACAAAGCTGGTTCCGATGACAATGGCTTTTTTCTTGATCTCCTGATAGTACCAATCTTTTTCAAAAACCTGATTAAGCAAAGTAATAGCCTGCAAATCAAGAATAGATACGCCTAAAAGTATTAATTTATCCTTAATCGGCGGAATGGGATTAAAATCATTTTTTTGGTACTCAAACATTTTTAAATCCGGCGGCAATAAATACCATTTCCAGGAATCCAACGGCAATTCTGTGCCTAAATACAAATCCTTTGTCTCTTTCAACTCTTTCAAATGCAAATAACCCTCAACGTCATGTTGCGGTGCTATTACTTGGTTTTTACTCATTAAATATTCAACAAATCGCTGAAAATCATTTTTATTCATACTTTTATTGGATTGCTGATTACAGATGGCCGATTGCAGGAATCCGTAATCTGTAATCCGTAATCTGTAATCTGTAATCTGTAATCTGTAATCTGATAACATTATACCAAATTTGAACTAAAAATAAAAAACAGCCCGCATTTCAACGAGCCGTTTTTATTATCTAAATTCTAAAATTCATCATTTTTTATCTTTCAAACTTCGGACTTCGGCCTTTATTAACTAACCCATTTTTTCAACCATTTCCACCAGTCGGCAGGAATATCCCCATTCATTATCATACCAAGCCATAACTTTAACCAAATCACCACCAACAACTTTGGTCAGCCCCAAATCAACAATGGCTGAAAAGGTAGTACCAATAATATCAGAGGAAACAATAGGATCTTTGGTCACGCCAATTATACCTTTATACAAAGGATTTTTTGAGGCTTCTATAAATGCGTTATTTACATCTTCAACAGTTACTTTTTTATTCAAAACAGCTGTAACATCTGTAATTGAACCGGTTATCACCGGCACTCTGATTGATAAACCGTCAAATATATTTTTTAACTTAGGCAAGGTCTGAATCACGGCATTAGCCGCGCCTGTTGTCGATGGCACCATATTGGCTGCTGCTGCCCGGCCTCTTCGGGGATCCTTGGCATCAGGACTATCTACTAATTTTTGGGTGGCGGTATAAGCGTGGACTGTGGTGAGCATGGCCTTTTTAATACCGAATTTATTTAATAAGACGGACATAACCGGCGAAGTGCAATTGGTTGTGCAGGAGGCATTGGAAATTATTTTCTCGCTTTTTTTCAATTTTTTATCATTAGCCCCGATTACATAAGTGCCCACATCAGCTGATTTTGTCGGCGCGGAAATAACCACTTTCTTGGCACCTGCTTGCAAATGCAAAGCAGCGCCTTCTTTTTCTGTAAAAAATCCTGTTGATTCCACAACCACATCAATACCTAACTTTTTCCATGGCAATTTGCTGGGATCTTTTTCAGCAAAGACCAAAACCCTTTTTCCATCCACAACCAAAGCATCTTTAGTGTGGGTAACTCTATGTTTATCCCAACGTCCATAAACAGAATCATAACGCAAAAGATAATCCAAAGTCGCTGTATCTGTTAAATCATTAACAGCAACAATATTTAGTTTGGCCTTCCTGTCAATAGCCGCCTTATAAACCTGGCGGCCGATGCGGCCAAAGCCATTAATTGCCACTTTTAACATAAATTTATAATTTAATTTTTAAAAAATCTATTGTTTTAAATTATCAAAAAGAGTATCAATTTTTTCTTTGGGTACATTAGCTATATTACCGCTGTAACCGGAAGGGATAGGCGCTATAAAATCAGGGCCTTCTTGGCTGTTATTAGGCCCTCCTTGCCCTTTTTGAACTAAAGATAGTTTATAGCGGGAATAACTTCGCGCCACATCAGTTATCATGAAGGCCAAGGGAATAAACAAAATAACAAACAAAATAATCATTTTTATCAAAATAACTTCAGGATAACTTTTTTTAATATTATTGATTTTTCTTATTTCTCCATTGGACATAAAATATTTGCTAAATAAATTAAATTAGGCCTATATATATTTTAACTAATTTTAAAGAATAATAAAAGTCCCCTCTTCTATTATAGGGGACTTTTGGTTTTTTATAAAGTATTTCAATGATTTATACTTTCTAACGGCACCTCAACTATTGTTTCCTGATCAAGCAGCTTGACCCTGACTGACTGTTTCAAAATATGCCATTCCAAAACCTCGCCTTTGCCTCTTGGGGTTTTCACCAAAGTTCCGAGTGCCGGAAATTTTTCGCTTAATTCCTTATAAAGGTCATTTTCATAGCGCAAGCAGCATTTTAAGCGTCCGCAAATGCCGGAAAGCCGTTCTGCGCCGCGATGGGAAACCTGTTGTAATTCCGCCTGCTCAGCGTTGACGTTCCCCAATTCTTTCAAGTGGGTTTTGCAGCATTGGATGATGCCGCAAGAGCCGATATCGCCATTGATTTTGGCTTCGTCACGCACGCCCAGCTGCTGCAAGCGTATATTTTTTTGAAAATTTCTGGTCAAATCCTTGACCAGCGGACGGAAATCAATGCGGCCGTCAGCAATAAAAGCAAAAGTTATTTTTTTCCCGTCAAAAGAAAACTGCACGTCTATCAGTTTCATTTCTAATTGATTTTTTTCAATATATTTTCTGCAAATCTCCATTGATTGCTCCTTGCTTTTTTCATTGACTTCCAGAACTTCTAAATCATTCAGGGTGGCTTTCCTGATAATCGTTTTGGGCTGTTCTTCTTCTGGCAATTTTTTCAAATCTTTTTCATCCATATCGGCAAATCCGGTTATTTTACCGATTTCCAAATTTTGGTTAGCTTCAATCACCACATAGTCGCCCAAACTCAAAACCAACTCTCCAATTAAATATCTGTAGATCCTATCCCATAAATTCAATTGTATTTCTGCTACTTTCATAATGGTACTAATATACGAATAAAATACTAGTCTCGAATTTTAGAAGTGGAATAAGAACTAAAGGTGCTATAAGGGTATATGCGAAAAAGTGTAAATGATATTTCCCTTATTCACCTCTTCACCTTTACGCTTATAGCTCTTATAGCTCTTCTTTTTATAGCTCTTCTTTCACTTATTACTCTAAATCTGTAAATATGTAACTGTTTATATTTGTTTGCGGCAAAAGCTCCCGATTTTAATTTTCTCGCCTAAACCGGCAATTTTTTCATTGATATATTCTTCAATGGTAATATCTTCATTTTTAATAAATGGCTGTTTCAGCAGACAGACATCTTGATACCACTTATTTATTTTACCCTCAACAATTTTATCCAGCATTTTTTCCGGTTTGCCTTCGGCCAGAAGCTGCTCTTTTGCTATTTCTTTTTCTTTGTTTAAAACTTCCGCTGGTACATCTTCCGGGCTTATATACAAGGGACTCTGGGCAGCTACTTGCATGGCCAAATCATAAGCCAAGGTTTTAAATTCCTGGTTGCGGGCGACGAAATCCGTCTCGCAATTCAATTCAACTAAAGCCCCGATTTTATTATTGGCATGGATATAGGCGCAAATTATTCCTTCCTTTGCTTCTTTGGCAGCTCTTTTGTCTGCAATTTTCGCGCCTTTGACGCGCAAAATCTCCAGGGCCTTGTCCAAATTATTATCGGCTTCA
>Ga0154627_117_pt10 | contig 12402 bp, 5 predicted proteins | sample Rifle2008BG13ft_FD_116056 | JGI IMG/M metagenome (GOLD analysis project Ga0154627, IMG submission 116056) | Candidatus Buchananbacteria bacterium RBG_13_39_9
AAAACCGGAAAGCAAATGACAATATCGCCTAAATTATTGATATTGACCGGCAAAATAATTTTTTCTCCTTCTTGCTGGCTAAAGGCCAAAACATCGGTTACTTTATTTTTATGGCGAAATTTTTTGTTTAATTCCTTTATTTTTTTTGCCCCGACTATTAAAACGGCGACTTCAAATTTACTTTTTATCTTCAATGTTCTAACCGCAGCTAAAAATATTTTTTGGGCAAGTTTTTGGCTAAAAGGCAGCTTGGTCTTAAGCTGGGAAATAAAATTACAAATCATATATTATTGCTCGGTATTTGCCGCCGGCTGCTGGCTTTCAATGAAATTCAAGCTATTTAACATCATTTCAAAAGTTGAAAGAAAATTAACTTTTGTTTTATTGCCGATATTATAACTTAGAACATAAACCAGCTCGGGCTGGCTGTCTCTTTTAATATAGTAAGTTAATTTATCGGGGCTGATCAAAACCTGATAGCCCTTTTTAGTCGTCTTTTTTTCCAATAAATTCAGGTCGGTTAAAGGCGACTGAGCCAAAAACCATTCAACTAAATCCAATTTATCGGGGTTGTCTTCCACCATAATCTCAATATATTCTCCGCTGGCTGATTGGAAAATTACTTCCTTTAAGCTCTGATCAACCGGCCTGGCCAGCCAAATGGACGGGTATAAAATTTGATATTGCTGCGAAGGATTATCATATTTATTGACAAGGCCTGAATTTTCCAGCAAAGAAGCGCCGGCGGCTTTGGGATTATAGCCATTAACCACTTCCGAACCATCAAGGTAGCCATCCTCATCCGTATCTGGCTTTCTTTTTTCTGTGCCATAAATTTCTTCCTCGGTATCAGTAAGTTTATCATTGTCCGTGTCTATATTGCTCGAATAATTAAGCGCCGGCGGCGGAGGCGGCTGAAGATTCAAATTAGCATTGATATTTTCATTTAAATTAGCATTAAGATTTTCATTGGCATTGGTATTAACAACCAAATTCAAATTTTCATTTAAATTAGCATTCTCATTAATTTGATTGAGATTCTGGTTAATGTTTTGGTTAATATTTTGATTAATGTTCTGATTTATGTTCTGATTTGCGTTATTGATCGGCAGAACTTGATTTGTATTGGCTAAAGGCCAGGTTTGCTGTTTTTCAATCTGCTGGCTGAAATAATAAGCAGCCACCGCCATAATGGCGATGACAATAAAAATTATTGCCACTACTAAAAAAATTCTCCCCCAATTCAGTTTCTTTTTTAAAGCCAAATACTTATGGAACTTAACAGGCATAACATGAATTTCATACGGCTCTGCTCTGGGTTTTTCCGTTTTAACAGTGACTGCTTCCCTTTTTTTGCCGAAAATCATAAAATTTGAATTTTATCTTGCCGATAAAATCTTTCTGATATTTTAATTAATAATTTATCTTTTTAGCCCTGAGGCGGCACCAAAAGTTTGCCCGGACCATTGGGATTATAACCATTGCGGATTTCTTCTCCGTCTTTAAAGCCATCTTTATCAGTATCAGGATCCAAAGGATTAGTATTGTAAACTTCAATTTCTTCTTTATCAAATAAGCCGTCATTGTCCGTATCCGCGCTCAGTGGATTAGTGCCTAAATTCTGTTCCTGTTCATCGCTTAAGCCGTCATTATCGCTGTCAATAATCGGAGTTGCGTTAATATTTGTATTGACATTTGCGTTGGTATTGGCATTAGCATTTAAATTGTCATTAACATTAGTATTGGCGTTCAAATTTGCATTAATATTAGCATTAACATTAGCATTAACATTGGCGTTCAAATTAGCATTTAAATTTGTTGGCAAAACAACTTGTGGCTGGAAAAAATTCAAGTAGGCCAAAACACCGCCGCTGACCAATAAAAGAATTACTATAACAATTAAAATCACCAATAAAATTCTCTTGCCCCTGCTTTGTCTTTGGTAAGGCGCCATTGGCGGCTGGGAAGTCGCTCGGCCCATGCCGGCTCCTCCTTTGTCCACGCCGGCAAAGATATCCTCGGGTTCAGAGGATAGCGGAGGCGGCACTGGTGTCAGCGGACTAGCTGGCCTGGGGCCTGCTTGCGGCTGGGGTGGCAAATTGCCTGGTCTGGGCATTGGTGTATCAAACATAATTTTAAAAATTAATCATTAATTATTTATAAAATTATTTATATTTATTTAATTATAAATTGCTATAAACCTGGAAATTATCAAAATATATAGTTGTATTAATCCAGCTGCCGACGCCAACATGTCCCCCTGTAGTGATTCTATCTTCATGGGCATCAGTAATTTCCATATTCCAGGTATTATTAGGCATTACCGTACCAACCCTCCACCAGCGGGCTTGCAAAACCATATTATTATTGGCATCATTATTTAATTTAAACATTATCCAATAGCGGCCACTAGTAATAGCTGGTGCTGAAACTAAGGGACTTGCGGTCCAAACATTATTTTTTTGTCTTCTAATTGCAATAGAAGCAGGTGCAGCTCCCCAATTATTCCATAAAGCATAAGATTCCTCGCCAGCTGGGAGTTGATTTTCTCTGGCAACAATCAAAACGTCATCATTGGGTGAAATATCAAAATCAACCATGGTAGCAATGGTTACATTTCCAAAATCAGGTATCACTGGCATCCTTAATCGCGGTTCAAACGCTCCGCCATTACCGGCAATGCCTTTAAGCCAATGACTGTTATTTACTATTTCATATGTCCAAGAACACGGCGTGGTGCCTGTGGGACAATAATTATTCCACCACCTGTTATCGCTAAATTCAGAATCTTCAAAAGTATCGGAAAACAAAGGTATGCCAAGAAGATGCAAACCGCTGCATAAACTATTGCAATATCCGACTGCGCCATTTTGGCCTCCATCATCGCATAATTCAGTTGCTTCAATCACTCCATTGCCGCAAACAACGGTGGAAACAGGATTAATCGCGCAAGAATTACCCCTAATGTGATAGCCGGGATCACAATAAGCAACCCGGGAAAGGGTTATATTTTTTATCTTAGCGCAAAAGCCATTGTCACAGCTTGTTTCGTTTAAAGCTGTACAATCATCAGGATTAGTAAAAGTGCATTTGCGGTTATAAACTGTTTTCAAACTGCCGCCTGTTATTTCCCTGCCGTGAGCGATCGCCACAGTCGAGGCAGCAGTGAATTTTTTCTCCAAAATTTCAGGATTCCTGTCAATAACGCACCAGGCATTTAATCTGAAATTTTTATTAAAAACCGGAGTGTCCACTTCGCCGTTTAGCAAATTGACTGATCTTTTATAATCCCGCTGGGGATTATTGGGCGGCAGTAGCCAGCGCTCTGGCTCATTAAAATCATTGGCAGACCAATAATTGCCGGCGGCAAAAGTTGTATATTCAAAATCCGCACTGCCATTTTTATCCAAATCATTGTTCATGGCTGCCTGGCAATTAGTGCCGCTGCACTGATAGGAAATTAAACTAACCAGTTCTTCTACTGTGGGCAAGCGAAAAAGACCCGCGGGTTCTAAACTTGAGCAAGCATCATTTGCCTCTTGCCAGTTATAGCCAATCTGCGTATCGCCGATCTGGTCATAAACGGGTAAGTCATGCCTGGCCCAAGTTACACCCGTACACTCGTCTTTCATGGTCAATTCATTAATATCAATAAAACTCGGGCAGTTCTTGCCTTTCAAATATTCTTTTAAAGAATATTTGGATTCCTCAACTTGGGCAAAAATATTAAAACTTATAACTGCCAAGCTTACTATAATGAGAGAAAAAATATAGATTTTGAACCACAAATTATTGCTCATAAAAATTATTAATATAACCTAATTATACTTATTCAGCGCAATTGCAATAAGCATATTCGGAAACAAAAGATTGTAATTGATTGCTTAAAGTATCGCGGCAATTTTTTTGGCGATTAACAAAGTTATAATTACAGTCAATGTTTCGCGCCGGCGTCAGGCAATTTCCGAAAAAGTCAACGTCCATCAATAAGCCGTCATTGGCTATGGTTAAATTTTGTCCCGGGATATCATAAATATCTGATCCCTGATCAATATTAAGGCCAACGGATTTGCAGCCCAGGGCTTTTTTATCCAAACAGGTCTTGGCGCAGGATTGATTTGCAATGCTGTTGAAATAGCAATTATCAAATTTATAATTGCAGGTAACCGGATCACAATGCAAAAAGCCGCCGTCATAGCCATAGCTTGCGCATTGTCCGCTAATTTCCTGCTCAATTAATCTGCTGTCAGCGCCAATATAAAATTCGCAGGTTTCGCCTTCTTCAATATTGCCATTGCCGCACTGGACATCTTTCAAACAGCGCACTTTAAACTTGGCTTGTTCGTTGTAATTAGCAGTTGCAGGATTGTCTACGGTCGGATATTCTTCAATGCTGCCGTATTTAAAATTAACAACCAAGGCCTTCTGGCAGGCACCGCCGGCATCTTTCTGCACACAGCTGCTTGACCAGTACAAGTAATTATCATCAGGACAGCTAGCGCAATAATTGGGGCTGTTTAAATCATAAGTGCAGGCAACCGGGCATAAATTTAATAAGTCCTTATCAGCATAAAGAAAATCGCTGTTAGTTTGTTTAACCAAGCTGTAAAGTTCGGTAATAGTCGGCAATCTGTCCACGCCGCCGCAGGCATCGGCTAAGGCCTCTTGATACGTCCAATTATTTCTGGACAGATTATCTGTGCCTGCCCATAAATTTCCCGAGCATTGATCATAAAGATAGCGCTTTTCCTCATCAACGCTGAGATAATATCTGATGTCAGGACAAGTTGTAAGATTGATATCATAAGCCGCATTTGAAGGCGCCGGCAAAGTTAAGCTCTTGATATTTTCCGGATGATAACGCAAATATGTTGAGATTTCCGGCTCGCATCTGGTGGTGCTTATATTGCAATAATAACCTAAAATACAATCGCTATTGGCTCTGCAGCCATAGCTGGCTCGCGCACCCAGGCATTTAGTCGCTGTATCGCCAAAATTTCTGATAGTGCAGGATAAACTGCTGGCGCAGGGACGAATATCCGTGCAATCCCCCCCCATTTTAATATGCTGGCAATCATTAGCGCACAAAGGATCTGCTGCCCAATCGCAGATTTCATTAACCCCCATGGAATTGGGCGTTTGGGGTATGCCATCGCCGCAAAATGTGCTTTTGCAAAGATTATTGCATTTGTCGCTTTCGCAAACTTTGGCAGCATTGCATCTGCCTTTTGCGCCGCAATCACTGCTTTGGGAGCAACTCAAGCCCACGCGGTCATCGCAGGTCTCGCCAAAACTTGTCTGAATAGTGCCGTCCCCGCAAAATCCTCCCCTAAATTGGCAGATTTTACCGCTGATTGGCTCATTGCCGCATTGGTATTGGGGCCTGACAGCATTATCAAGCGGCTGCAGCTGCAAATCATCTATATTAAATTCTGATAGGGCACTGGTTGTAAATATAAATCTTATTTTATAATTATTTTCTGCAGGTTTATAATTTTTTATTTCGTAATATTTCCAGCCCAAAACTGCTTTTGCTGGCACTTCAGTAAAGTCGGCGGAATCCCCTGACCATTCTTCTGATGCTGACTGATTGCCGGTTTGGAAAGCAATATTACTAACCTCGCCGCTGTTTGTTTTTAGCCGCAAAGAAATATCATAGCCCTTTTGGCCGAAAACAACGCTGGACTGCCTTAAATTAACTGTTCCGCTGGATGTTAATTTCAAGCTGGATATCCCTTCAATATAATTACCCTTATCCAAGCTGACAGTTGTTCCCTGATTTACTTCCCAGGGCGCGAAAATTCCCTCAAAGCCGGGATTTTTTATCAAATTAACTGTTTGTTCCGGTCCCGGAGTCAGATAATTTTTAAGATCGCATTGTTCGCCAAATTCCATCTGGACCATGCCATCACCGCACCAGCCGCCAAAGGTCTGGCAATTGCCAACCCCCAATTCAGGGGAAAAAATGGAGAGCGCATAAATTACAGGATTAATATCAAGGGTGAAATCGCCATTAGCTCCTTCAACATTGGAAAAATCCGGCAAAGAAGTCAGGCCAGCTAAAGGAATATAAAAATGGTCGCCGATAAAATGCAAATATATAGTATGATCATCAGCGCTTAAATAGCCCAATGAAATAATTTTTTCCTGTTTTTGGTCAGTATTGGTTGCGGGTAAAATTAAATAGCCAATTTTATTAACGTCTGCTTCGCCGTCAAGATAAACGCTGAAAATCAAACTGCGCAGCAATTCATACTTTTTCGCATCAATACTGGCTACTGGGCCATATTCAGCAATATCCAAGCCGCCATCTGCGGTGATATCATAGATTGTGTCGCTGACAGCGGAATTGCTGGTTTTTAAATTAATAATATAATCAATCTGCTGATTAGTTAATTCATTTAAATTGTCCTGGTCATTAGACGCGGTTAGTTTGAAGTTAAAGTTTCCACTGCGGCTAATAGTAAAATTGTAGCTTGCTTTAAAGCCGCCCAGCGCTAAAATATTATTTTCATTAAACTTTTGCACCCAGCCACTATCGGTAGTAAGATTTGTGCAATCGTCTAAGACGCCCTCCCAACCAGCATACTTGTCACAGGCAACTCCATTTTTCATATCAGCTTCGCCAGTGTTAATTCCGGAGCAAAGATATTGAGAGGCCTGGCTGACACCTCCTGATCCATTTTTTTCCGGTGTCTTTAAAGGCGCGGGGACTAAGCCCTCATCGCATTTCTCGCCATATTGGGCCTCAATAACTTTATCGCCGCAAAACCCGCCGCAATCAACATCAGCAACATTGGGAGTAAAAGGCGCCGGCTTATTTAAAGGATCAATTCCCTCCCAGGCGCAGGCAGTGGCCGTCTCTGGCAAACCGCAGGTTGCTTTTATATTTTTTTCATTATACCAATACTGATCCCCATAATTAATATCGCACCAAGAATGTTCGCCTTCAGCTATTGCTATTGACGGCTCACACTCTTCCCCGCAAGCGCTGGCCAAAAATCCGTCGCCGCAGGACTTGCGCCAAGAGCCGATATAACAATAAAGGTCTTTATAATTTGGATTCTCCGGCTGACCATCATCATTAACATCATATAAGCAGGCGCCTGGCTGGTAACAATCATCATTGGGATTGCCATTGTCATTGTCAAAATAACAATAATTGGCAGCGCAGGCATCTTCTTCAGTATATTCAAATCTCATGCTGATATTGCCGTTATAATACTGGTAAACATAGGCGCCGTCATACCCGCAATTACTGCCGCCTAAATTATATATGCCATTTAGCGCCGGGTCAGAACATTTAAAATGCTGGGGGTAAGCGAATTTATTATTGACACTATCCCAGCAGGTCTTGGCATCATAACCCGGCGGACAAATGCTGCAATATTGATTTTCCAAACATTGCTTATCTTTAGGGCAGCCGGTTAAGGGAACGCTGCTGGCATCCCTGGCGCAAACATTCAAGCAATTGTTTTTTTCAATCGGATCAGTGCAATCATAAGTGCCCTTAATTTCAGTATTCATTATATTCAAAGGATCAACCGGCAAAGCAGAACCCAATTGATTGCCCAAAGTTGCCTGCCATGACGGCCAGGTGGAGATTGAATGGCCTTTAACAAAGGTGCCGGCCTCTAATTCTGGGTATTTATTGTAGCTGGCTTTATAATTTTCTAATAATGTCTGCATATTGGTAAAATCTGATTTTCTGATCGTATCTCTTCTTAATTTGTCCTTAATTTTTTCAGCTTCTGCCAAGGTTTTGCCCTCCAAAACATTTTTATTAAAAACCCAGTTAGCCAGCATCTGGTTGAAAATATTAACTGTTGTCGGCGCCGCATTTTGGTTATAGGCAATTACATAAATATTGGTAAAAAAGTTTTTTACGCTTTTACAAGTACCGCCGCCATCAGAACATTCTTCTTCCAAAGCGCATGGTTTTTTGTCATTGTCGCCGCCGCTGCAGAATTTTTCACTGGTTAAATTGGCGGCATGGACATAAATAGTGCGGTCATCTCTGACAGCCCGATAGCCGTCAATTGTAATCTGTTCAATTTGGCTGGAAGGATTTTTTACATTCTCTGTATACCAGGTCCGGGGATCTTTATTTTTCTTATTGGTATAAATCCTGATGCCGATAATATCATCAACCGGACCGACGCTGTTAACACCCACGGAAGAAATAACCGGATTAACATCCAAGGTCTGGTCCTGGTTTAAATCTATGCCAGCAAAATTATTAATATAATTAGGCATATCCTGGCCGCTAAAATTATAATAATAATCGCTCAAAAAATGAAGGTAAACCACATGTCTGCCCGGCGTTAAATTGCCGATCAAAACCGAGCTTTCCAGGGCCTGGCTGGAGTCATTATTTTTAAGGATAACATAGCCCTTTTTATTGGCGACATCTTCGCCATCAACATAAACGCTAAAAATCAAGCTTCTGAACATATCGTATTTTTCGCCGGCAGTAATCACATTGTCGTCCTTATATTCCAAGACAGACAAAGTGCCGTCTGCTGTTATCTGGTAACTTTCACCGTCAACCGGGGTCTGCAAAATATAATCAATTTGCTGGTTGGTCAATTTGGAAAAATTATCCCCGTTATTTGCCGCTTTGATTTTAAAAATAAAATTCCCCTGTTGCAGGATATTAAATTCATAGCTGAATTTAGAAATAACACTAGTCATTAAACTATTGCCATCTACCCAGGATTTAATATCTTCAGTAGAATCATAAAGTGGCAAATCTTTACAATCAAAATAATCGGCCTCATCATACGCTTTAAAGCCCAAACACTCTACCGGTCTTTTAATATCAGCTGTGCCGACTTCCTGATAAGAGCTCACGGGAAATAAATACTGCTTGAGCATAGTGTCCTCGCCCAAAATATCTGTTTGCGCCCGGCTAAAGAGCGGGGAAAAACAAAAAACCAAAAATATTATAATAAATGAGTATTTATTTTTATTATTTTTTTTCATGTTAAATTATTATTTATCTCAATATTTGATTGGTATTTGCCTGCCTTGTAAATACTGCCTTAAATCATCAAAATTTATATGACCACCCACATTATTATCATATATATATATTATACCAATTTTTTCTTTATAAATACTAACCTCGAAAAAAGTTTCCCTCATAGTTTCCTTATTTTCTCCGGACATCTCGTTTACTACTAAAAAAGTAGTGTCATTTTGTTCTTTTATCCCCAAAATAACCGCAGTGACATTGGCAATTCTATCATCTTCAAGAGTAACAACATCGTGTAAACCGGCTGGCCAATGATTAAAACTGCCTCCTATTCTGAATCTAAGCTCATCGCCTTCTATTAAAAAGGCCTGGGAAGAAATCACGCCAACCGGCGTATCACCCTGGACATTGGAAATTTGCTCCCAGTAATTGCCGCGGTATTTTTCAAAAGTGCCGATCCACCAGGAGCCCTGGATATTGGCTGAAACATTAGTGCGCTTTTTGGTGATGTCCGTAAAGACCGGCTGGAAATTAAATGCTTGGCCAGTGTAATAGAGCCAGTTATTCAGATTGCCAAATTCAAAATCTAAATTATTTAAAACATTTAAATTGGTGGTTTCCGGAGACAGCCAGCGGGCCGCCGGTAAATCATCGCTTGTATCCCCTTGCTTTCCGGCATCACGGCAATAATAGGTCTGGAAATTATAAGCATTGATAATTGAGGAAATCGGGAATTTTTCGCTTAAAGACGGCCAGGGATTCTCACAAAGCAGGATATAAACCATAAATTGATTTTGCGCCGGGCTGGCTGTGCTGCCTATTGCTTGGGCTTCTACGGCTAACTTGGCTACGGCTTCTTTTATCGGCGCAGGTGTAATATAGGTGATGCCGCTTTCATTTTTCACCTTATAATTATCAGGTTCCGAGTCGCCGTCAGTTTGATTATTAAAAATCGTAACAGCTCTTTGCGGGTCTGACTCGTCTGTTTTGGACCATTTGTAAGTCGCATTAAGGGTAAAACTGCCGCTGCCGTTTTTATCGCTGTATTTGGCCACGGCCTCATAAATATGCTGGTTGCCGGCAACAGCCGGATCCTGATCATAATCAGCCTGCAAATGGCAATTGTCCCTGCCGGCGCAAATAAATAAATCGTCATTTCTGAATTCAGCCGGCCTGTCTGCTAAATCAGGCGTAGTATAGGCCTGGCGATAAACTATTACATCAATCCACTCCGCATCGCAAATGCCGCTTTGCAAATCATCAGGTGTCCCCAATGTTTTAAAATAAAAGACATAACTCTGCGGATCCGTTATCGGAGTATTGGAATTATCTAAAATTGCATCCTGGTCATTTTTTACTCCATTATCTCCGCCTAAAACCGTCATTCTATATTCCTGGCCGGGCAATAATAAATCCGTGGGCACAATGCTTAATTTGCTTTTGGAATAAACTGTGCTGTTTTCAATAGAATAATCAACCTGAGTGCAATCTGGCTGGGCCAATACTTTATTTTCCAAGCCGAATAATTTAACAACAATAGTTTTAATATTGCTATAAACTCTGGCCAAAATGTTCTTTTTCGTATTTTGGGCCATTAAGCCGCTGCAGGCCTCTAATTTGATAGTGTCATTGGATATTGTTCCAGCAGCCAATTGATCGCTAAAAGATATTTCAGCAATACCATTGCGGCAGAATTGCGTCTCATTATGTTCAGGATCAGTATCAGTAACTTGGGGACCGATGACTACCGGAGGTATTATTTCGGTTTGGCAGCCGCTGGCGTCAAAATGACATTGATAATTAGTATCTTCAGGATAACAAGCCAAAACACCAGTGGATCCTGAAATTAAGCTTTGGCAGCTTTCATCATCTAAATTATCCGTATCGCATTGTTCATAAGAATTTGTTAAGTGATCAATATCGCCATTGCCGCACAGCAAATCATCCATTGTCTGGCAATTTAAGCCATTTTCATCGCAAACTATAAGTTTGCAGGAATCATTGCAGCCAATATCGCATGTTGGCGGCAATTCAAAATCATCACAGGTATAAGGGAGAGGATTTGGCATATGATCGCCTTCAACGTTGTTATCGCATTCCTCGTCATAAATTATGTTACCATCTATATCTTTGACTTCATCTATGCCGTCAATGCCGCATAACTGCTTGATTGATTTGCAGAGATTGCCATTATTTATGCAAACAAGCAGCCCGCAATTTACATCGCATTGTACTGAACATGTGAGATTATATTGTGATGGCGGATAATCTTCTGGCGGGAACAAATCCTGACACAATGTATTCATTTGATCAGTGGTTATGGAGGGCAAATAAGTTCCGTCGCACATTTCGCCCAGCCCCCGATCAATCTGTTCATTGCCGCAGGCGCCAAAAGTGACTAAAAATTCCTTGTCATTGCCTGACTTATCCTCATTATTAAAAATTTTATGGACAGAGACATTATCCATTGCCTTGCCGTCAGCTGTGCCCGTACCGCCAGCAGCGGCCGGCACATTAAAGCAAATATTATTTTCAGACCAGCCGTCACTGCCGGGACAAGTATCCTTTACCAATTTATTGACGTAATTTTGGATTTGAAAAGTAAAGGCAGAGGCAAGCAAGTCAGGATTATAAACGCCTTCTTCTATAAAATCTATAAATTTTTCTCCAGCATAAACAACATCTTTATAATCGTAAAGATAATCATTGTCTTCATCAAAGAACGGTTCCCCGATTAATTGGCCGGGCGTCTGCAAGGGCTCAAAATTAATATAATCATCTTGGGCCGGACTGGGGCCAAAATCTTTTCCGCAAATATTAACTGTAATGCCGCGGTTCCCATAATTTGGATTTAAAGCGCATATCTGCGGACCAACTGTTTCATTATTAACATCAAAAATTGGCGGGGTTAAATTAGCAGTTGTAGCAATTAAACCATTTGCCGTGATTAATTTGATGGATCCGTCAATAGCATCGTTTAAATCAGTATTTTCTTCATTGGGTAAAATATTTTTATTAGGGACTTCAACAATGGCCTGATCATAGCCAGAAGGCGAGCATTGCCAGCTGCCTGTGCAGCAAGCTACGCTGTCGCTTACAGGCAAGGCCTTTTTGGAAAAAGAAAACATAGTAATTTCCTCTTCTGTCAAAACGCGGTTATATACAAAGAAATCATCAATCTGCCCTTGAAAATTACTATAACCGCCATCAAGCTTATAGCCAATTGCCGGTGCGCCTGCATAGCTGCTTAAAAGCAAATCAGGACTATTAACCACTTTATCCAGCACGCCATTAATATAAATCTTATAACTCTTGCCGGCTTCCAAAACCAAGGCAATATGCGTCCACTGATTTAAAGGAATTTTGGAATTAGAAAAAATATGGATATTGCCTGTTTTTGTTAAAGTCATTAAAACCAACCCGTT
>Ga0154627_105_pt2 | contig 12388 bp, 13 predicted proteins | sample Rifle2008BG13ft_FD_116056 | JGI IMG/M metagenome (GOLD analysis project Ga0154627, IMG submission 116056) | Candidatus Buchananbacteria bacterium RBG_13_39_9
TACGAATAATTAATATTAATTAAATACTAGAATTATTAGTAGATTAGTAGCTATTAGTAAATTAGTAACCATATAAACTATGTCACCAAAATCAAAATCATTACTAATATTTCTAATCATTTTAGCAGCACTAACCGTTATTTATTTTTTCTGGCAAAATCCTTTAGCTCAAAAATCAAATAAAATTTTGTCAGAACAAATTTACAATGCCAGCTTAGACAATGTGCAGAAAATTGAAATTACTCTAACCGGCCAGACAACCATATTAGAAAAGCCCGCCGAAGGCGGATCCGCCTCTGGCGGACAAAATGACAAATGGGTTATATCTTCACAAGATAATGCTGAAGCAAATGCAAGTTTGATTGAAAATTTAATCACTGGCCTTAAGGATTCAAAAACCGGCACAGTTGTTTCCCAGAATCAGGAAAAACTGGCCAGTTTTAATTTAACCGAAGATAAGGCCATCAAATTAAAACTTTCTGATAATCAAAATACGATTTTAGAAATATTAATCGGTAAAATGGGGCCAAGCTATACTGATACCTACATTAAAAAAATAAACTCTAATAATGTTTTACTGGTTTCTCAAAATTTAAACTCTTTAGTTAACCAGCCCAACTGGTTAAAACCCGCAGAACAAGAAACCAATATCAATTCCTCCCAATAATTATTTTAAAAAAGAAAAGGGCAGCGGTTTCGCTACCCTTTTTTTAATTTATTTAATTATCAATCAGCAGCCGTAGCTCTGATAACTTCTTCAATGGTTGTTATGCCTTCTTTAAGCTTGGACAACCCGCTTTGGCGCATGGTTTTCATGCCCAAGCGAATTGACTCCCTTTTGATTTCAGCGGCTGAAGCGCCATTGAGAATAAATTCCTGGATTTCAGGACCGACTGCCATAACTTCGTATAGAGCGACCCGGCCTCTATAACCAGTATCATTGCAGTTGTGACAGCCTTTGCCTTTGCGCGGCTTAAATTCATCCACCTGGTCAGCTGCGACTTGCGCATCCAAGAGCGCTTGCCTGGGCAATTCAATAATCTCAGCACACCCATTACAAACCTTGCGGGCTAACCGCTGGGCAACTATTAAGTTTAAAGAACTTGAGACCAAAAATGGTTCAATGCCCATGTTCAGCAAACGATTGATGGTGCTGGGAGCGTCATTGGTGTGCAGGGTACTCAAAACCATGTGACCGGTTAAAGCAGCCTTGACCGCAATTTCTGCAGTTTCAAAATCGCGAATCTCACCGACCATGATAATGTCAGGGTCTTGGCGTAAAAAACTCCGTAACGAAGCTGCGAAATTCAACCCAATAGCCTCATTCATTTGCCCTTGGTTAATTCCTGGCAAATTAAATTCTACAGGGTCTTCAGCCGTGGAAATATTTTCTGTTGTCTGGTTGAGTTCGCTCAAGGCACTGTAAAGCGTGGTTGTCTTGCCACTACCAGTTGGCCCTGTGACCAAAACCATGCCAAAAGGACGATGAATCGCTACTTTAAAATCCGCCAGTTGTTTTTCCTCAAAGCCAAGCTTGGTCATGTCCAGTTGCAGATTGGATTTGTCCAAAAGCCGCAAGACAACTTTTTCACCAAAAAGCGTGGGGTAAACACTGACGCGATAATCCATTTCCTGACCCTTACCAATCTTCATTTTAATACGCCCGTCTTGAGGTAACCGCCGCTCAGCAATATCCAGTTTGGCCATAATTTTTATCCGGCTGGTAATCGCCTGCCTAAGCTTCATTTGCGGCTTCATCACTTCATAGAGCACACCATCAATACGATACCGAACCCGAAAACTTTTTTCATATGGTTCAACATGGATATCACTGGCATTTCTCTTAATAGCGTCGGTAAGTATTGCATTGACTAGTCTGACGACCGGGGCTTCTTCCGAAGCATTTCTCAGTTCTTCAAGATTTACTTGTTCTTCCTCGTCTCCAGTACTAATTTCAATTCCTTCATCTTCAAATTCAGATGCTGCTTTAGCCAGCGAATCCTCTGAATCATAGTACTTGTCAATAGATTCCCTGATACTCTGTTCGCTGGCAACAACCAAATCAATGCCATAATTTGAAGCGAATTTTAAATCATCGACAGCATTGATATTCATGGGATCGGCAATCGCGACAATCAAGGTTGAGCCTGCACGGTTAATCGGGATGCATACATGCTTTACGGCCAAGTCTTTGGGTATAAGGTTGATGACATCGGGCGTGATTTCAAAATCTTTAATGTTAATACAAGGTACGCCATATTGTTTACTTAAAAATTCTGCCAGCTGTTCGTCAGTTATATGACCCTGCTTAGTCAGAATTTCTCCCAGCCGGCCTCCTGTTTTTTTCTGTTCCCCAAGCGCCTGCGTTAACTGGGCAGGCGTGATCATATTTTCTTTGACCAAAAGCTCCCCCAGTTTTATTGGTCCCTTTTTCACCTTATCTTCACCCGCCATAATCGACCTCCTTTTTTGATTTAGTCTATAAAATTTAATAGAATTTTAAGGTACTTAATTATGTTATAACAAATCAACCTGAAATGTAAAGCTTGATTTTTTTCTCAAAGTATGCTAATTTAAATTAATCAAGGAGGTAAAAAATGAAAAAATGGATTCTTGTTTGTTTGGTATCATTTTTGATTCTGCTTTACGGCCAATCCCCAGCTCAAGGACCTGCTGGCATTCTGGTTGTACGCATAATTGACGGCGATACAATTGTCATTGCTAGTGGCCAAAAAGTACGATTGCTGGGCGTGGATACGCCCGAGCTTCACCACCCTAATAAAAAGGTGGAATGCTTTGCCGAGGAGGCAAAAAAATTTACAGAATCACAAGTACTAAATAAACCAGTAAAATTAACTTCCGAAGGACCAAAACAAGACAAATATGGCCGGCTCTTGGCCTGGGTCTGGTATGGCGAGGATTTTAAAAAATTATTGAACGCGGAAATCATCAGAGAAGGTTATGGCTTTTCTTTTCGTAAATATCCAACTTCCAAGCTCAAAGAATTTAATGAACTAGAAAGAATAGCCAGAGAAAAGCAAAAGGGCCTGTGGCATCCTGATGCCTGTAATGGCCAAAGATAAGCTTTCCTTCGCTAAAGCTACGGAGAGCAAGGAGGTGAAAAATGAAAAAGGATTACCCAATTACTAAAGGAGAAGAACCAGTGACCATAAAATCAACCAAAGAAGATCCTTTGGCAAAAATTGCCAAAAAACTTTTAAAGTGGGCGCAACAAGATACGATCAAAACTCCGATAGCTCGCACTGAAAAGATTTTCCTTGTTCATGATGTGCCCAATAAACTGAATATACCCAATGTAACGGAAGTAATGAACAAAATGAAAGACAAGGGTTACTTAGTAGCTGATTCCAAGGACCCGGAAATTTTTTATGTATTTGTTGTGCCTGCTCAAGGCCGACGCCTGGCTAAATATTTAGAAGCCAAATAAAAGCAGCTCCCATCACACCGCTACGCGGTGTGATTTTTTTTGACATAAATATCCTCATTTGCTAAATTAATTTCAAGTTCTTTAAAAAGAAAGGAGGATGCCAATGGCAAATAAACCCTTAACAGCAAAAATCATAGAAATTCCCATTAACAAAATCTGGCCCAATCCTGAACAGCCGCGCAATGAATCTTGGGGCGACTTAGAGGGTCTAAAAGCCACGATGGAAAACAGGGGCTTAGTCCAATATCCTATTGTTATAAGGAAAGACCAGCCCAAGGGCAATGCCAGGTTCATGCTTATTTCTGGGGAACGGCGCTGGAAAGCTGCCAAAATGGGCGGGATCAAAAAAATGTTTTGTATCTGGCGCAAAGATATTAAAGAAAAAGACATTTTTGTCCTTTCTTTCATGGAAAATCTTCAGCGTCAGCCGCTCAATCCCATTGAAGAAGCAAAATCTTTTGTCAGATTGCTCACAGAATTTCACGGCATCAGTATAGCTGATTTGGCAAAAAAGCTCGGGGTTTCACAGCCCAAAATTTACAATGCCTTAAAGCTACTGGAACTGCCAGACGAAATTCAAAGTATGGTTGCTGCCAAAACCATATCCCCAGTTACTGTTTCTGGTCTGCACTCTGTCCCTAAAAAAGAAACGAAAATCAGGATTGCCAGAAAGATTGTAAAAGAAAGACTTTCAGGCAAACAAGCTCAGGAATTAATTGTCCAGACCATGGCTAAGGAAAATGGCACTTTCAGCGATGGCCGGACTGCCAAGGAAGTCATGTTTGAACGAAACTTCCGCCAATTCTCCAATTCAGTTACTTCTATTTCTGATCTTTATGATTTCTGGGTAAAACTAGACAACCAGAGCCAAAAGAAATTCTTGGAACTTCTCAAAAAAGACAAGAAACTGGCGGGTGATCTAGACTATGCCAGAAGACTACTTAATAAGATCGGAGAAAGATTAGATTAAATTAAAAACTGCTTGACTAAGCAGCTCACATCACGCCGACAAAACGGCGTGATTTTTTCTTCACCCGCCGTAGCTTTACGCGAAGGCGGGTATTATTGACAAAAGCTTTGTCCTCTGTTAATCTATTAGCTACAATATAATTAGAACCTTGACAAAGGGATGAATTCTGGGAACGCTTAACCTTTAACCAAAGGAGGCAAGTCAAAGCTAAGTTAAATTAGAGAAAGTTCATCGACTAAAACGGTAAAACACGGAAAGGAGGCTGTCATGAGCAAAAAAAGAAAAGGAAGCAAGGCAATCAAGCTTCCTCTTACTACGCTCAAGACAAAAGCCAGACTGGCGTTGGACTCCCCGGCGCTGGTTGAGATAGCTGGTTCAGCGAATAGCCCAAATGCGGCTTATGAACAAGCTTATCTCGAAACAGACGATGTTAAGTTGCGACGAGCCTGCCAGGAACTTGCTAGAATAAAGCGAGATTATGGCAAGAAAGCGTTTGCTGACTTAGTGTCGTCTGTTGTCTCTCACCGCCCACGTCCAGAGGACCCGGGCAAGAGCAAAGAAGGAGAATCAGTAATGAAACCAAAAGGTCAAGTGAAAGAGGTAAAACCCGGAACCCAAACAGAGGCCAAGAAACCGCAGATCCCCTTGAAACACATTGCGTATCGCGCGGTGGTCAATGGCGCCTTTGCCAGAATCAGCGTTGTCCAAAAGTATAAAAACGACGCTGCCAATCCGGTAGAAGCTGTCTATGTCTTTCCCCTGCCTGATGAATCAACCGTGACTGGCTGCAAAATGAAGATTAACAAACGCACCATCACGGCTGAACTCAAGGCCAAAGAACAGGCCAGGAAAGAATACGACGCGGCTGTTTCCAGTGGTCACCATGGTATGCTCATGGAGCAGGAACGGCCCAACATCTTTGAGATGAATGTTGGCGGCATTGAACCAGGCGAGGATATTGAGGTGCAAATCACCTATGTCCAGCAAATCAGCTGGCAAGATGGCGGCGGACGCTTCCGCATTCCTCTGGTCGTGGCGCCGAGATTTATTCCCGGCACTCCGACAGGCAAAAGCGGTACTGGCTGGGCAGACGATACTGCCCAAGTTCCGGATGCATCCAAAATCACACCAGTGGTTGCCAGAGAAGGCGTACCCTATAACGCAGACATCCAGGTGCTTTTCCGGCCTGGCTTTCGTTGCGAACTTTCCAGTCCCTCGCATGGCATGCTGATTCCCACACAAACAGTGGCCAAAGACCAAGAACCGGAATTCAAGACCGGCGACATCAAAACTGATCGCGACTTCATCCTGGTCTACAGATCGCTTTCCAAAAGACCCGAGGTCGCGCAATTCTGTCACCAGACCAAGGCTGAGAATTTCTCTCAGGTCAGCATCATTCCGCCAGGAGAAGCAGAAGCCAAAGAGTCGGAAATTGTCGTGCTTTTGGACATCTCTGGCAGCATGAAGGGACCAAAGTTGGCAGGTTTAAAAACCCTGGCCAAGAAAATGCTGCTGAAGATCAAAGGACAAAACAGCAATCATCGCGTTTGCGTAACCGCCTTTGAAGACAGAGTGCACCCACTTTCCCAAGGAATGGGCGAAATAACCGAGGAGCTTTTTACCAAGATTTCCAACCTGACAGACCTCGGTGGTACTGAGCTCGGAGATGCTTTAACCTTTGCGCACCAGCAGTTCGAAAATACTCTTAAACCACATCTCATTCTCCTGATCACTGATGGCGAAACCTATAGCATCAACTATCAAGGTACTGGCGCCAGAATCATCACGGCTGGCATTGACACTGCAGTCAACGACGAACTGCTCCGCAAACTGGCCAGAGATACCAATGGCGCTTGCCAATTCTTTTACCCTGGCGAGGATTTTGACCGCGCAGCCAACACCCTGATCGGAATGCTTTCCGGACCGGTTCTGCGCGACATCAAAGTTTCAGGAGCCGAAGCTGTTGGCATTACCGATGTCTTTACAGGTCGACCAGCAACAATCGCTCTGCGTCTGGGCAAGGATGTTTCTCAAAAAGTCACAATCAGCGGCACAAGTCCGTCTGGCGAAACTGAAACCTGGGAAATCAACCCGACCAAAGGCAAAGAATGCGATTTCCTGCCCCAGATCTGGGCGCGCGAAGCCATCAGAGAATGCCATGAACAGCAAAAACAGGTTGAGCTCAGCTTGAAGTACAACATCATCTGCGCTCACACTTCGTTTGTCGGTATTTCGGAAAAAGAAGTGCCTGGCCAAAAACCAGTCAAAGTGGCAATCCCCGTGGAACTGCCCTTTACCTGGAACTATGACGAGGTCTTCGGATCTCCAAGATCAATCGGCGCTAACCTAGCAAGCCTAGGGATTCATTCCGGCGGACTTCGTTCTGGCGGAGGCATGAAAGGAATCAGAACACATAGCCTCATCGGCTCTTCGCTCGGTAGTCCCAGAGGATTTAACCCGCCTGATCACGATGCACCTGAAACTTTTGGCTTCATGGCCGAAGAAAATGAAGAGTGCATCGAAGAAGTAGGTGATATCTGCTGCTGCTTAGGTGATGACGACGATGACCAAGGCGCAAGCCTTGGAGGCAGCGATGAAATACTCCCAACATTTGAAGAGCTTGAAGCGCTACTTGGAGCAAACGCCCCGACCAAACCCACCAACCCGATAATCAGCAAACTCATCAACATTCTCATTACTGCTGACAAGGGCGACCAGGACAAAGCTCAGGCAGAACTGGACAAGCTCACGCTGACTGCCAAGGAAATCAAATCCTGGAGTGAAGAAGACAGAGCCATGCTCCACTACTTCGTGTATCGGCTCAAGGCCTATGGCTTGTACCTCAAGGACTCGCTCAAAGACAATGTCTATAAGGCGCTGGGAGTGGATCCACAATATTCTGATCCCATTGCCTTGGCCTGGAAAAACCTGACCAAAAAGGAGCTTGGTTTTCCGTATGCTGATATCCAAACGCCGGAAGATTACGACTGGCACGAATGGATCTGCTGGAAATCCGGTCGCGGACCCAAGCCTGCTCTACCACCCTTTGCACTTGTACCTTAAGCAATAAACATCAACACACTAACAGCCCCGGACTATCAAAGTTCGGGGCTTTTCTATTAGTAAAAATCAGCATTGCGCAAAAAATTCACCCAATTCTGTAGGGACAGAACAATGTTCTGTCCCTACGGTCATGCAATGCTGATTTTAATTTTTCATTTTAACTTTCTCAACTGCCTATGATACTTTATCACAAACCTATGCACCTCATCTCTCCCCTTAATCAAAAGCTTTAACCCGGCTAATTTTTTATCCAGTTTCAAAGGTTGTGTTTTATTGGGCAAATAAATTTCTTCTTCTCTTTTAGCCAAAGAACAAATATCAATTTTTAAATTTAATTCATTCAAAGCTTTCAAGGCAGAGTTCAATTGCCCGCGGCCGCCGTCAATCACAATCAAGTCCGGTAACTTGCTTTTTTCTTTAACCAATCGATAATATCTGCGCAAAACAATTTCATAAATCATGGCAAAATCATCTTGTGCGTCCTTCCATTTGATTTTAAATTTACGGTATTCATTTTTATTAAATCTACCATTAACCATTTGAATCATGGCACCGGCATTATATTTGCCCTGTAAAGTAGAAACATCAAAAAACTCAATCACCTTAGGCAGTTTTTCCAAACCTAATTGATATTGCAATTCAACTACACCCGGTTCAAGTCCTAAATTTATTTCCAAATTATTTTTCACTAATTCTAAAAGTTTAAATTTTTCACCCTTGACTGGCACGGTCAAATCCACGCGGGGCATATAGGACACGGTAAACTTTTTGGCTTTGGTTTCCTGCAAATATTTAGCAATTAAACTTTGCTCTGCCAATTTTTCCGGCACAATTATTTCCCGCGGAATAAAATTTATGGAATAATATTGTTTGATAAAATCTTCCACCACGCCAGTATAATTTGTAAAAGTAAATTTATGACGCGAAGTTATTACGCCTTTATCAATATTAAATAATTGGAAATAAATTTTATTGCCTACAACAAGCCAATTGAGCGCATCCTGGTCAAAATTCTTAGGCACATCAATTTTCTGCTTTTCTTCAATTAATTTTATGGCCTTAATCTGGTCGCGATAATTTTTTGCCAGTTCATATTGCTGTTTTGCAGATGACTCTTTCATGCGCTTAACCAGATCGGCCAAGATCTGTTTGGTTTCGCCTTTTAAAAGCCGTTCTGCATTTTTAATATTAAATAAATAATCTGTTTCAGAAATAAATCCCTGACACGGCCCTGAGCAGCGGCCAATGTGGTATTGCAGACAAACTTTTTTCAACATTTGCTTGCAGGTGCGGATTTTAAATATGTCGCCCAGGGTTTTTAATATCATGCGGCGAGCTGAACCTTCAGTATAGGGGCCATAAAAACGTCCATGCTTATCAATCTTGCGCGCCGTGATCAGGCGCGGGAATTTCTCATCAGTAACTTTAATGTAGGCATAGCGAATATCACCGCGCAGATCAATATTATATTTTGGCTGGTATTGGTGAATTAAACTTTGCTCCAAAAGCAAGGCCTCCACTTCATTATCAGTGGTAATAAATTCCACATCCGCAATATTTTTGACTAAAAGCTGGGTTTTGGGATCTAATTCTTTTTTCACAAAATATTGAGATATCCTTTTCTGTAAATCCTTGGCCTTGCCAACATAAATCACCTGGTCATTTTTATCCTTATACAGATAACAGCCAGGTTTGTGGGGGAAATTTTTATAATTTATTTTCATATTATTATTTAATAACCGCCCGTATTGTCGTCTAGAATAAAAAGAAGGAGTCGATATACCCTAAATTAACAGATTCTTCGCTCCCGCTCGAGAATGACAATACGGGTACGGGGCGCTCTGTGTCATCCTGAGTGAAACGAAGGATCTGTTTATTAGGGTCACCCAATCCTACACTGCCAAACCTCTGGCGCAGAGCGCTACTGTAAAATTTGCTCGTATAAATCTTCAAAGTTAGGATTCATTGATTTAATTAATTCAATTTTCTTTTTTCTCAATAAGCCCTTAATTTGTTTTTCTCTGGCAATAGCTTGGTGGACATCATAATAATCTTCAAAATATACTAATTTATTTAAATTATAGCTGGCAGTAAAACTTTTCGGAAAGGTTTTGTTTTTATGATCATAAACTCTGCCAGCTAAATTACTACTTATTCCGACATATAAAACCTTATCATATTTATTAGTCATTATGTAAACAGAGTATGTTTTAGAAAATCTTGGCATAAGTTTAATAATCCATACGCATTGTCAGAAATGAAGGTCATGGAATAACAGCAATTATTTGGTGTATCAGATTCTTCACTAACGTTCAGAATGACAATGCGGGACAGGCACTCAGTGTCATCCTGAGTGTAAACGAAGGATCTGTTAATTGGGCAATCCCAATCCTTCGGAATTATTATTTCTGACACTGAGTGCTTAGTTCTATCAATTCCTATTTTTATTACCTTAATTATACACCCAAACACAAAACCGCTCATCCCTGGGCGGTTTTTTTATTTTAAAATTATTAATACTTTAAATTCTCCCAGAAAAAATCAAAAATTAAACGCATATTATGGGCGACTCCTTTGCTTTCAATAATAATACCCAAATATTCATTAAATCCGAATGATAAAAATGCTACCTTATTGCCATAAATTAAAATTTCATTATTAAAGGGATATTTTTTTTGCGGAATTAGTTTGGTCTCTCTTAATTCTTCGTTATCATGCTTTTTATATTTTTTGGCCAAAGAAGAATCTGGCGTAATTAATTTGCCAACTATATTATATTTAATTCTTTGCTCTAAAAATTCTTTATTAATATAATTTTTGATTTTTTCTGATTGATGAATATCGCTAATATAACCCCAGGCCAAAATTTCTTTTTTATCCCTTAAGCAATCTTTATAAACATTTATAATGCCATCTTCACCCTCATAAAATCTAATTCTCGGCTTTTTGACTATCAAATTATTAAGGGCATGAAGCTGGGGCAAGATAGAGATAAATGCTTCTTCTTTTTCCTTGAGTAATTTAATAATTTCTTCTGGTTCAGCAGCAACGAATAAGTTTTTTTTCTTTTTTATAGTAATGGAAATCAAATTCTTTTGCCTTAAACTCTCAATAATATAATAGGCAGTTACCCGATTAATAGCTGCCTTTTTAGCAATTTCCAATATAGAAGCAGGCCCTAATTCCAAACAAGCCAGATAAATCTTGGATTCTTTGTCATTTAAGCCCATTTGCTCTAAAACTTGAGATAAGAGCATATTATTTATTGATCAAAAATTAATTAAATGTAGAAAATATTTACAACATTATATATAAAAATTATAGCAAAATTAAAGAAAAAAGTCAATAGCAAGATAATTTATGTATAAAATCTTGACAGATTATAAAGTATTTGCTATAATGCTTTATTCCCTATTAATGGGAGAGTACTTTCAAAAAGGAGGTCTGTAAAATGGAAGTTGTTATAGTTGACTACAGCATAGTATTTAAGGTAATGCTGGGAAATGCCAATCTATCTGGAATCGATCATAATATTTTAGACGAAAGATTTTTGCCTAAGGGGAAAGGAAAACAAAAATTTCAATTAGACCAGCTTCAAATTGATAAAAATGCAACGGATGATGAAGCAGAGGCAATTATTAAAAGCGAAGGTTTTGAACCTGCCAAAATTGAACACTTATTAGCCTTATTGAAGGCCAATACACACAGGTTTGTTAACTTTTCTTTCCAAAAGCCTCTGGTAATCCTGGGCTCGCGCTGTTTAAATGATGAGGGATTTTTTCATTGCGTGCCTATTTTGAGAAATCCCTATTGGGCTGGAAAGTTCATGCTAGATATTGAAATTCTTTCACCCAAAGCAAAATTATGGGGAGATTGGTGTAATTTTCTTGTTATAAAACCCTAAATTGACCGATAAAGGAGGGAAAACGCCAATGATGATTTCTAAAACAATATCAATAAAGAAAACCTTAATTATTCAGGTATGGTGGGTGGATCATGCATATTGCAGCATAGAGTGCCAGTTCAATAAACAGGGAATTCCTAAACCCGAATGTACATTATATCATAAAAAATTTAGGTACAGCACACTAATGGTTGACCACCGTATTTACCGCCGATTGCCAAAGTGCCGGAAAGAATTTGGCATGCCATGAGCTTAAACAAAGTAAAAACCCCTTACTATAAAACCGCTCATCCCTGGGCGGTTTTTTTTAATTAAAAAAGCCCCTTTGTCATCCAGAGCGTAGCGAAGGATCTCATTGGAATCCGAATTCCAAGGAGATTCCTCATTTCATTCGGAATGACAAAGGGGCTTAAGGCTGATTTTTATTTAACCAATTTTTTCAAAAACTGCCCCGTATAACTCCCAGCCACTTTCGCCACCTGTTCTGGCGTTCCCTCGGCAATAATTTCCCCGCCAGCATCGCCGCCTTCGGGACCAAGGTCAATAATCCAGTCAGCTATTTTAATCACATCAAGATTATGTTCAATTACAATCACAGAATTACCTTTATTAACCAAACGATTTAAAACTTCCAGCAGTTTTTTAATATCATCAAAATGAAGACCTGTTGTGGGCTCGTCCAAAATGTATAAAGTTTTTCCTGTTGCTCTCTTGCCCAATTCACTTGCTAGTTTTATTCTCTGCGCTTCACCGCCAGATAAAGTTGTGGCTGGCTGGCCTAATTTAATGTAACCCAAACCCACATCTTTAAGTAATTGCAATTTATCAGAGATTAAAGGAATATCATAAAAAAATTGATGGGCTTCTTCCACGCTCATGGCCAAAACATCAGCAATGTTTTTATTTTTAAAATGCACTTCCAGTGTTTCGCGGTTATAGCGCTTGCCTTTACATTTTTCACATTGTACATAAACATCTGGCAAAAAATGCATTTCAATTTTAA
>Ga0154627_125_pt1 | contig 11154 bp, 8 predicted proteins | sample Rifle2008BG13ft_FD_116056 | JGI IMG/M metagenome (GOLD analysis project Ga0154627, IMG submission 116056) | Candidatus Buchananbacteria bacterium RBG_13_39_9
TTCCATAGGCCGCATTATTCTTTAAATTACCAGACACCGCTTCAATATTCAAAAGTGTTACCTATGTACTCATCTTGTACATACTCTTGACATTTCCTTTAAATCTGCTATACTATAATATCTATTTCCAGAAAGGAGAAGCAAATGTTTATTCCCGAAATAAGTATCACTAGAATAGTTGCACAAAACGCAATCAATATTCTAAAATTACTTGATTCTGACAAAATATCCAGCATTGAAGCCGAAACTTTAGCTGGTGATAATGCAAAAGACCCTGAAAAAGTCAGAGACATAATCGCAAAAAATATCTGAATTAATAAGGAGGTAAAAAAATGGCAGGCGATGAAAAGGGGAAAGCAGAGAAAGAAACCGAATCAACTTTTATCCTTGAAGGAGTGCCGCTGATAATTGACTGGGAAGACCCAAAAAATATTATAGGCATTCAGGCAATTCGCCTGGAAAGCGAAAAAGCCAGCGAAAGAATAAACCAATTGATCAATGACGGCTATCATCCAGAAAAGACCCTGGTCCTTCTCGGGATGAGCACCAAATTCGCGCAGACAAATTTTCACAAAATTGTGACAATTTTTGTCAAAAGGGGATAATAAACATTTGATAAAAACAAAACCGCCCTAGAACTTTAAGTTATGGGCGGCTTTTTTATCTTGACAAAAATAGATTGCTTTGCTAAGCTTAAGAAACAAAAATAAAGGAGGTAAGTGCATGAGCAAACAGATTAAGGAAGCTAAATTTGCTGAAATTTTGAAAAAAGGTTTAGGGTCCTCTTACCCAAGAGCCCTGACTATTTTCCAAAATTATGGCCAAGCATTAGCTTTTGATGTGACCAATGTTTTACTCTATGCCAGTGAACAAAACAAAATTGAGGAGGTTTTAAATATTTTAGAAAAACATTGGCAGGAACATTTGCAGTATCAGCATCCAGAGGCAAGAGGCCAAATTTCCAAAGGCGGAGTTAATCCAACTGAATTGATGTTCCTCCAAATCTGCGAAAAAACTTTAGGGCTTAAACCCAACAAAAAATAACATCCAAAAAATCGCCCCAGAATTTCCGAGGCGATTTTTTATTTCAGTTTATTTAAATACTACTTTATTATCCTTATCCACATCAACTTTAATCTTCTGCCCTTCTTTAATCTTGCCTTCAATTATCTGTAGGGCCAGGTCATCAAGAATCTGATTTTGGATTACGCGTTTAAGCGGACGCGCGCCAAACTGCGGGTCAAATCCTTTATCAGCCAAATATTCTTCCAATTTGGGTGTAAATTCTAATTTTATTTTCTTTTCAGCTAAACGATCTTTAACAATTTCCAATTGCAAATCAATAATTTTCTCAATTTCTTTTTTACCTAATGGATGGAAAATAATAATTTCATCTAAACGATTTATAAATTCCGGCTTAAAGTGTGATTTCATCGCCTCATAAACTCGTTCTCTCATTTTTTCTTCATCTATTTTATTTTCCTGCTTTTCAATCTTATCTTCAAAACCAAGAGAAACTTCTTTTAAAAGCTGATTGCCCAAATTTGAAGTCATAATTATAATCGCGTTTTTAAAATTTACCACTCGACCCTTAGCATCTGTTAAGCGGCCGTCATCTAAAAGCTGCAATAAAACATTAAAAACTTCTGGATGAGCTTTTTCAATTTCATCAAATAAAATTACAGAGTAAGGACGTCGGCGCACTTGTTCAGTTAATTGTCCGCCTTCTTCATAGCCAACATAGCCAGGAGGGGAGCCAATAAATTTAGAAACAGAATGCTTTTCCATATATTCTGACATATCCACCCTAATCATGGCATTTTCATCATTAAACATAAATTCAGCCAAGGCCTTGGCTAATTCTGTCTTCCCAACACCAGTTGGGCCTAAAAATATAAATGAGCCAATCGGCCTATTTTCTTCAGCCACACCTGCGCGTGAGCGCCTGATAGCGTTAGCCACAGCGGAAATCGCTTCCTGCTGGCCAACCACGCGTTTTTTCAGCTCATCTTCAGCATGAGCCAATTTGGACATTTCAGACTCTAACATTTTAGAGACGGGTATGCCGGTCCAGCGGGAAACAACCTGGGCAATATCTTCTTCAGTCACTTCTTCTTTAAGAATTTTGTGGTCTTTTTGGATATTGGCTAATTTTTTCTCAAAATCTTTAATTTTCTTTTCTATGGCCGGAATCTGGCCATAGCGGATTTCCGCCACTTTTTGCAATTCTGCTTTTCTTTCCAAAATATCTGCTTCTTGTTTTGCAGAATCAATTTGTTTTTTAGCTTCACGGATTTGGGTAATTATATCTTTTTCGCTTTTCCAATGCAATTCTAACTGATTGGATCTTTCCTTCAGATCATGCAATTCTTTATCTAATAATTTTAAATTGTCTTTGGAATTTTTATCTGATTCTTTTTTTAAAGCTGCTTTTTCAATTTCCAATTGCTTGGTTTTGCGTTTCATTTTATCTAATTCCTCGGGCATAGAATCAATTTCCATGCGCAAAGCAGAAGTTGCTTCATCAATCAAATCAACTGCTTTATCCGGCAAAAAGCGGTCAGTAATATATCTTTGGGAAAATTCAGCTGCTGCTAAAATCGCAGAGTCAGTAATTCTGACACCATGATGCACTTCATATTTTTCTTTAATACCGCGCAGTATAGCAATAGTATCTTCAATTGAAGGTTCTAAAACCATAACTGGCTGAAAACGTCTTTCCAAGGCCGGATCTTTTTCAATATATTTGTGATATTCTTTTAAAGTTGTGGCGCCAATAGCATGCAATTTACCGCGAGCCAAAGCAGGCTTTAACATATTAGACGCATCCATTGAGCCCTCAATTGCGCCAGCACCGACTACAGTATGAAGCTCATCAATAAATAAAATAATCTGGCCATTGGAATTTTCCACTTCTTTTAAAACAGCTTTTAAACGGTCTTCAAATTCACCGCGGAACTTGGTACCCGCAATTAATGAGCCCAGATCCAAGGCAATCACTTCTTTATTTTTTAAAGTTTCCGGCACATCACCAGCCACAATTCTTTGAGCTAATCCTTCAGCAATAGCTGTTTTACCAACGCCAGCTTCACCAATAAGAACCGGGTTATTTTTCGTTCTGCGCGATAAAACTTGCATTACCCGGCGAATTTCAGAATCACGGCCAATTACCGGATCTAATTTTTCCTGTCTGGCCATTTCTGTCAGGTTCTGCGCATACTTTTCCAAGACCTGAAATTTTGATTCTGGTTCTGGATCAGTAATTCTGGTTGAGCCGCGCAATTGAGCCAGCAATTTTAAAACTTGTTCATAGGAAATGCCAAAAGAATCCAAAAGATTTTTCACCTTACTTTTGGTATCAAGCATTGATAAAAAAATGTGTTCAGTGGAAATATATTCATCTTTCAAATCACCAGCTTCTTTTTCTGAACCAGCTAAAACCCGGGCCAAATCTTCAGTTAGAAACATTTGGGTCAAACTAATTTCGCCTTTAGACTTAGGGAATAATTCAATGGCTTGAAAAATCTGATTTTTTAATTGAGCAGGATCAACTTCCAACTTTTTTAAAATTGTATTAACCAGGCTTTCTTCTTGAGTAAGCAGGGAAGCGAATAAATGTAAAGCATCAACCTGTTGATTCTGGTGGTCAACTGCAATTTCCTGAGCATTGCGCAAGGCCTCTTGAGATTTCGTAGTGAGTTTATTGGGATTGAACATTGGTTTGAAATTGGATATTAGATATTAGAAATTAGGGAAAGGATTTTTGAGTATATTTTCCTATCGCCAATTTCAAATCTCCAATTTCTAATTTCGCGCTTAGCACTCCAATGATAAGAGTGCTAATTTAAGTATATTAAATAAAAAATTGAATGTCAAGCTTGACTTTTTCTCCCAAATTGTTAAGGTTAAAATATCTTGTAGCTTAAAAAATCAAAACACTTCAAAAAACAAAGGAGGAAAGAATGAGATTTCATGGAGTAAAAGTTATGGCTTTGCCCGGCTCAGATATTTTGGCAGAAAGGGTCTGCAAAGAATTGGACAAACGTCTAACAAAGATATTTAAACGTGAGGAGGGCCTAATATTATCTAGGCCAAAAGTATCTTATTTTGACAATGAAAACGTAGAAGTGCAAATAGATAATGTTCGCGGTTATTTCGTCGTAGTCATACATACCCAGACACCGCCTGTAAGTCAGCGCCTGATTGAACTTATCAGTTTGCTTGATGCAATCTACAATTCCAATGCGGCTGACCTACTCCTTGCTTTTCCTTATATGCCCTATGCCCGAAGCGATCGCAAAGACAAGCCCAGAATTTCAGTCATGAGTAATGTCTTAGCCCAGATAATCAATAAAACCCTGGGCGTCAAAAGGGTTCTTTTACTTGACCCTCACGATACGCACGTCAAGCATTATTTTCGTCCCTCAGCCGACGAAATTTCCACCATCTACATGTTTGCTGATTATCTTCAGCATTACATCCAAACGGTTTTAGGAGGTAATAAAGAAGATGTTTTAATCTGTTTTTCTGACGGTGGCGCTGCTAAACGATTTGCCAAGCTCACGGAAATAACCAAACTGCCTCACGATTACATTGACAAGGTTCGGGATGGCAAAGAAGTGGAAATCAAGCGCAAAATTGCCTCTGAAGGAAAAATCTGCATCATGATTGATGATGAAATCTGTTCCGGCGGGACAGCCACCAAAGATGCCAAAGCCCTGAAAGACAATGGCGCAAAAAAAATCATCATGTATGCGCCCCACGCGCCGCTATCTAAGGAGGGGAAAACGCCAACCGAAGTAATTGCGGCTTTAATCAATTCGCCTATAGATGAATTTGTCTTAACCGATACTATTCCGGTTGAAGACAAAATAAAAGGTCATGAAAAATTCAAAGTTCTTTCTGTCTCCGGACTTTTAGCCGAAGCAATCAATCAAACAATTGAAGATGACTCGGTTACTCAGCTGCATGAACCGCAAAATGTCGGCCTTTACCGGCCACCATACTAAATTCACAAGACGGCTTTTCAAAGCCGTCTTTTTTTATTGACCCAGCCTTTTGCGATAAGCTGGGTTGACAACATTATGAATATATGATAAAAAATAATAATCAAAAGTTTTTCTAAATTTTTGATTTAAAGTTAAAAACGTACATTACAATTTAAGAAAGGAGTGAAATTAATGGCTACCAAATTGCGCATGTCTTTCAGGTCGCAGCTAGTTCTTTTCGGACTGTTGCTGGTAGTTATCGTGGCTTTGCCATCTTTAATTATCGAGGCACAACGCCCTTGGGAAGAATTAAATAATCAGGTTGACCGCGGCAAAATCGTCATCAGCCAGGTTAAATCAGAAATCAATTTTTTCCAATTGCAGAAAATGAATGAGTTTGCTTTCAAAATCAATAAAGAAGCAGACCCAAAACTGGAAAAATACCTTATTTGGACATTCAATCTCTGGTTCGATTTCTGTGAAAACGAAGATTGTATCATGGTCTTGACTCCCGAATACATGCTGGGAAATCTCAAAGCCAAAAAAATTGAAACCCAGGATTTTGACTTTGAGAAATTGCGCCAGGCTGAAAATTTCTGGGACAAGCAATTTGCTGCTAATCCAGAATTTAGAATGGATTTCCTGCATCTCAAAGAAAAACTAATTTTTACCAAAGCCGCGGCCAAAGACGCTGGATTTGACTTTGATGACACGTACATTATGGCTGACAATGGCCAAAAATTAGTCTTTCTGCTAGACGGGTCAAGTTGGTATGAGAGCTCCTATCCAGGACTAGAATACGACGTACAAAAAAATGATTGTCCGTATTTCCGTGATTACCTAATAAAGGGTCCTGGGTTTTATACCAATCCCGCGAGATACTACCTAAAAATATTTCCCAAGTTTGATACTGATGCTTGGGGGAGCTGGTTCTCAGTTTGGTTAGCGGCAAAAAACAACAACAGAGACCTGGAATTCTGGAACAATTTTGCCCTGGATTTCAATGCAGGTAATGTTAAGGCGCTGATGGTGACAATCGGCATATATATCTTAACAATCTTAGCTGTCATTGCTCTGATTATTACGCTACTGACCTCCAAACTAAGCGAACTAATCTCCAAACCGATTAATTATCTACTGGCAGGCACCAAAGCTGTAATTGAAGCAAACTATGAACATATAGTGCCTAAAGCCGGCAGTCGTGAATTTGGAGAAATCATTGATAATTTCAATGACATGGTCGTCAAACTCAAAGGCCGCGTTAATCTAAAACAAATGCTTTCCCGGCTTTTGTCCAAAGAGCTGGCAGAAAAGGTTGAGAAAGAAGGCATGGTGCTTGAAGGCCAGGAAGTCGAAGCAACTATAATGTTCACTGACTTTGCTGGCTTTTCTACCCTGACTCAAAATCTGGAGGCTGTAAAAATATTCAAACTGCTCAACGAGTATTTCATGGTGCTGGACCCGATTGTCCATAAATGGGGAGGCTTTACTGACAAATTTGTTGGTGATGCCATTGTAGCGATTTTCGGTGCACCAGTGCCCTTGGATAACAATGCGGAAAACGCTGTCTGCTGCGCCATTGAAATGCAAAAAAAAATTCGCCAGTTTAATGAAGCCCGCAAAAAAGAAGACAAAATCATCTTTGAAATGCGCGTCGGACTCTATACGGGTAAAGTTATTGCCGGTGCCTTGGGCAGTGATCGCAAGATTGATTACACCTCTATCGGCGAAACCACCAACCTCGCCAACCGTTTGGAAACCGCATGTGATATTGGGGGTATCCTGATCAGTGAAATCACCTTTGCCAAAATTAAACATATCTTTTTTGAGGGCATTGACATTGATGAATCACCTCATCATTTTGAGGTTAAGGGCTATAGCGAACCAATCGCTGCCTATAACCTCTATGTCGCCAATCTCAAAATCGAGAAAAACAAAGGAGCAACTGGCAAAGATGATTTTTATCTCATCAAACCAGCCGATCATCGCCTGAAATTTTTTGACAAACTTTCTCCGGAGAAAAAAACAAAATTCTCCAAAGTTGTCAAAATAACTCCTTCTTAAAAACAAATCGCCCTGAACTTCATTTAGTTCAGGGCTTTATTTTTCTCAATAGGTCTCTTTGGGATTGACATTTTAAAAAATTATAGCTATAATCAAAAATTACAGCGGCGTAGTTTCTAGTTGCGTACGGCCAAGTTAAGTTACGCCAAGTCCAGCACAGGGCGAGGAAATAATCCTCGCCTTTTTTATTTTAAAATTAAATCTATTTTATCTTTACACTTGGGACAAATGCCTTCTTGATCAAAACGCTTTATAGTATAGCCTAATCTTTGAATAATTAATTTATTGCATTTCGGGCAATAAGTATTTTCCAAGGTTTCTGAAATAATATTTCCCCCATAAACATATTTTAAACCTACATCTTTGCCAATTTTATACGCTTTATAAATTAAATCTTCTTCAGTCGGATTTTCATTAGCCATTTTATACTGCGGATAAAAACGAGAAAGATGCCAGGGAGTTTCTGGCCCTAAATAATTTTTAATAAATTTGGCCATTTCTTCAATTTCTTTATCAGAATCATTCAAGCCAGGAATTATTAAAGTTGTTATTTCCAGCCAGATTTTATGATGATTTAATAATTTCAAATTTTCCAGAACAGGAAAAAGTTTAGCTCCGCAAATTTTCAAATACTCCTCATTAGTAAAAAATTTCAGATCAACATTAATGGCATCAAGGTAGGGGAGTATTTGAGGCCAGGCCTCTTTACTGGTGTAGCCATTAGAAACCCAGACATTTTTCAAGCCCGCCTTTTTAGCCAGCTTCATGCAATCAAGCGCAAATTCAGCATAAATTGTTGGCTCTGTGTAAGTATAAGCAATTGACTGACAGTCAAATTGCTTAGCACTTTTTATAATATCTTCTGGCTTTGTGTCTTTCCCTGGCACAAAATCAACTTCAAATTTCTTTTCAGCATATTGAGAAATATCAGCATTCTGGCAATGCGCACAGCGAAAATTACAGCCCACAGTGGAAAAAGAATAGCTTAAACTGCCTGGCAAAAAATGGAATAAAGGCTTTTTCTCAATTGGGTCAATATTAGCTGCAATCACTTTACCATAATCCAAAGCATAAAGCTTGTCTTTGATATTTTTTCTTACCGCGCAAATACCAGTTTTACCTTCAGCAATAAAACAATAGTGATTGCACAACTGGCACTGGATTTTATTTTCTTTTTTTGTCCAAAATGAAGCTAATTTCATAATTCTATTATAACATATATATTTGCTACAAACATATATATTTGCTTGACATTAACTATTTTTTCTGTTAAGCTTTTTAATTATTCTATGATTAGAATAAAGCACCTTTAAAGCTAATTTGCAAAAATAGGAGGAAAAGAATGACGCGCAAGAAAATCCTAATAAATCTTAGGAAATATATCTACAGCAAAGATTTTCAAAGCCTATGGCGCGGACAGCGCAGTATCTTTATCGCCCTATACAATTTTTTAAAAGAGGGGAATTTACTTGGCTATCTAAAATTACCGAGCGGCATAGGCAAAACCAATCTGGCAATTTCCTTAACCAATGCAGGCCAGTTTAAAAAGGTTCTGTTTCTTGTACCGACACTAATTTTGGTTGATCAAACAGACAAACGTTATCGCCAGTTTGGAAAAGACATAGCTTCAATCAGTACTTACACAGGCACCAAAAAAGAACTTAGCGGCCAGATTATTATTGCAACTTATCAATCCATACAAAGGCTTAGAAAACTGCCAATTGATCCGTCATCACTTGACCTAGTCATCTGGGACGAAGTTCATGAAGCATTGTCAGCAGCTCGTAAAAAAATCATGAAATTATTTAGCAAAGATACAATCCATATTGGACTTACGGCTTCTGATAAATTCAATGATCTGAAAAAAGTCGAAAATCTCATGCCACTTATCGCTAAAATGGAAATTGAGGAAGCGATCAGATTGGGGCTGCTCTGCGCTATACAGTGTTGGGTTGCTAAAACCAACATTGATATTTCCAAAATTATCAAGCGAGGCAGTGATTATGACCCTAAAACCCAAAAACGTTACATTGACGTTACCAGGCGTAATCAAGCGGCAATCGATATCTATAACAGATTCTTAAAGGGCCAGTCCTGCCTAGGTACTTGCATTAACATTAAACACGCGATTAAGGTTGCTGAAATTTTTCAGGAAGCTGGTATTAAAAGCCAAGCTGTCTGGGGATCGACCCAAGAGAACCCTTTACCCAAGAGGGAATTAAAACAACGACTCGATGATTTTAAAACCGGCAAAATCAAAGTCATGACTACTGTTGACTTGATCGGTACTGGTTTTGACAATACCTTGATTACGGCCTTAATTAACTTACGCATCACAAGTTCTGTAGTCAAGGCAACCCAGCGTGGCGGCCGTGTTTTAAGAATTTTTAGCCAAGAAGACGAAAACCAGCAGTTTGTCCGCAAAATGATTAAAAAATCAGGCGGCAAACTGGCAACAGTTATTGATTTTCTTGACGAATGCAAAAACCATGGTTACCGGCCCGTCCTTTTCAGCGACATCTTGCAAAAAGTGGCTATTTATCCATCAGCAATGGAAAAAAACCGAAGCGGGGGAGAAGGTGATGGAGAAAGCTATCTTTGGCCAGCAGGTGATGATCGTATTAGTATACAATTAATTACTGGCATAACCCAGGTTGCCAAAATCACATCTAAACTGACAACCTTTGACAACTTACCGGTAGCAGATAAACGGGGCATAATTTTTGTCCCAGTCAACCGCTAATTATTCCTTCTTGTAAAATATCAGCCCGACAATAATAATTGCCGGGCTTTTTATTGACATAATATTATTTTTTTGTTAATATTAAATATCGAACTTTGAAAATTGAAAAGGAGGCATTAATGAACCTGGATGAATTAGCTAAAGAATACCACCTCCTTAAGGATAAAGAGGGCCGGTATTACAAAATGAAAAATGGCAAGAGAGTTGAACCTTATGTCACGATCATAATAGCAGGTGAAATTTTAGAAATTTCACCTATAACCATAAAGAAATACATCAAGGGAAAGCATCTTTTACCAAAAAAAATTAAATTTAATAACAAGATGCAGAAAGGATATAATCTTAACTCCATTATTTCTGCGTGCAGTTATTTATTGGGAAGCATTTCTATCGCCAATAAAAAGGGCGTAGCTGTTATTGATGGCCAAAAATTTACCACACCGCACATCTTAACTAAATTACTCAAGTTGAGCCATAATGCTATTATTCCGCGCATTAAAAAAGCAGAGTTAAAACCCCTAAAAATTAAAGTTAGAGATGGAAATATCCGCCAGGCTTATAATATCGCCAAAGTGAAAAAAGCTTGCGCTGATTTACTAACTCATCACCCTGTTGCTAACAGTTCAAATATAGCAATTTTTGAAGGACAGAGATATACGACACTTGAAAATCTTATCAGGCTGCTTAAAATCAGCAATGGAGCCATTCAGCGTCGTATCAAAGATAATCAAATCCAATCACAAAAAATTAAAGTTAAGGGGAAGTTGTTTAAAGGTTATAAAATAGAAGAAGTAAAAAGCGCCTGCTCTGATCTCCTAAAGAAAATGCCCATAGCGAATAGCGAGGGAATGGCTAAGATTAATGGGCAAAAACACACTTCAATTGAAGGTCTGGCTAAACTGCTGAAAATCAGCACACCACCCATAATTAGCCGCATCAAAAAAAACAAATTAAGGCCTGTTAAAATTAAAAATCGAACTTACGGAGTCTGTAACGCTTATAACATTGCAAAAGTAAAAAAAATATGCGCCGAACTGATCAAAAATTTTCCCAAAACTGATACAAATGGATTTGTTACCATCGGCAATCAAAAGTTTGCTACTGTAACAACCCTAGCTAAAACAATAGGTGTTAATCCTGATATCGTGAGAAAAAGAATAGGCCACCTAAAGCCGATTACAGTTAAAATTAGTAATGGAATTGGTAAGGCCTATAACCTTAACGCAGTAAAAAAAGCCTGTTTTGACCAACTTCAATTTTATCCAATGGCCGATAGTAATGGAATCGCCTTAATTAATGGCCAGCAATTTGCTGCCATTAACAGAATCTACGATCTTCATAAACTTAGCCAGGCGATTA
>Ga0154627_123_pt5 | contig 10534 bp, 9 predicted proteins | sample Rifle2008BG13ft_FD_116056 | JGI IMG/M metagenome (GOLD analysis project Ga0154627, IMG submission 116056) | Candidatus Buchananbacteria bacterium RBG_13_39_9
TTTCCAAAGCGCGCTTGGCCAATTCCTGTCCGGCAATATAGGCCATGTCCACTTCAAATTCCTGCTCTGCAAAATTTAATTCTCCGTTATTTTGATAAGGTTCAATCAAATTTTTACCAAGCAAGTGATCAATCATTTCATTTAAATTGCGCACCGGATAAATCTCCACCCCGTCAATCAAACTTGCTTCCTGGGCATTAATCCAGGGTAAATATACTTTTTTAAAGCCCTGTTCTTTGGCAAAAATCACTGCGGGCAAAATGCCATTGGTGTGCCTTAAATTGCCTTCCAAAGAAAGTTCGCCGATAAATATGGCATCTTTCAAATTGAAGAATTTCCCCAAAGTATTTAAAATTATGCCCACGGCCATGGCCAGATCATAAGCCGGCCCTTCTTTTTTCAAATCAGCCGGAGCTAAATTAATGACAATCTTCCTTAAATATGGATAATCAAAGTGGCAGTTTTTAATAGCCAATTTAACTCTAAGCCGCGCTTCCTGAATGGCCGTATCGCCCAAGCCAACTATATGGAACTTCGGCTCGCCGCTGCCAACATCAACCTCGGCCTCAACTAACTGGGGCTTTAAGCCGATGACTGCGACGGAATTTAGCTTGGTGAGCATAAATGAATTGTCACACTGAGCATAGTCGAAGTGTGACATTATCCTTATTACATGTACCTTAATTGTATTTTTTTATTGCTAAACTGTCAAAAAATAAAAAAACCTGCCATTTTGCAAACAGCAGGATCAGGCGAAGCATCAAAATGATCGTTCTTTATGAACAAACAAAGGATCGCCTCGCTTTGTTTTTGCGGACAGTGCCCTATTCGCCTTTAATAGGCAACTTTTCCTTCGTCCGCCTCTAAGAGGCCCCTTTGGGGCAAAATTTCAGGGGACACTCCCAAAAACGTTTATCATTAAACAGTCATATGATCGTCCCCTTTTCCCTGACTTTATAACTTTATACTTTATAACTTTTAACTAAATCACAGAAAAGGGGGCGAGACACCGATTCGCACGTTCACTTAAGAACAATTCTTCATCCGTCTCGCCCTATTTTTGCAGACATGTTCGTCCTCGTTCATTATGAACATGGACGCCGTCGTCCGCAATGTTTTTAGGGGACAGGGCTCAGCTCGTTTTTTAAAAAACAATCCCCGAATCGTCCCCTTTTCCCTGCATTGGCATATGGCGAATAGCTAATGGCTTGATAACAAAGTCAAGGAAAAGGGGGCGAGACATCATTGTAATCGTCATTACTGACAACCCTGGCGTCGTCTCGCCCGAAGTTTTTCGCGGACACATTTTACATCGTCTAATTAAAGACATGATCATCCTCGTCCGCAAATTTTTTAGGGGACATGGCGTTACTCGTTTTTAACAATTAACATCACACTCATCGTCCCCTTTTCCCTGGCAACTTCATACTTCGGCCTTCGGACTTATCAGAGAAAAGGGGGCGAGACAAAGGTCCTGTCGTTTTTTAACACCAGTAGTATCGTCTCGCCTCCAAAGGAGCCCCTTCGGGGCCAGTTTTTGCAGACATGTTCGTCCTCGTTCATTATGAACATGGACGCCGTCGTCCGCAAAATTTTTAGGGGGACACAGGCGGAAACGTTTTTAAAACAAGCCAGTCGTCGTCCCCTTTTCTCTGACAACTTCATACTTCGGACTTCGTCCTTCGTGCTTGTCAAGGAAAAGGGGGTGAGACAAAGCCCCCAACATCTATTTTAGACATCCAAGCCATCGTCTCACCCTATTTTGCGGACACACGCATAATCGTCTGTTAAAGACATAGCCGTGGTCGTCCGCTTAATTTTTTGCAAGACATTTTAATCCTCATTTAAAAACAATTCGAATTTCGTCTTGCATCTCCCCACCTTAGCAAGAAAAATTAAAATTGTCAATGCAAATGAAAAGGCGCTCTGATTTATCAGAGCGCTCTCGGAAAAAAGGCACTGTCTAGTGATGCCTGGTGTAATTATCACGGTCAGTATATTCGGTTTCAACTTCTGATTCACTCGTAGATGAATCAGATCCTTTTTTGCTATAAAAACTTATAAATACTACTAATACAATCCCAAGGCCCAAAGCTCCAAGCAAAATCCATCCTACCATTATACCCACCTCCTTTGCTAAGTATTAATGTGTTTTGTTGTTTGACCTCCTTAATTCGATTATAGCATATATACCAATTCCTGCAACTATCAGACAATCAGCCAAATTAAAAATAGGCCAAATAGAAATATTAATATAATCAATTACATAACCATACAATATCCGGTCTAAGAAATTGCTAAAAGCGCCGATTATAAGCAGAGAATTCGCTAAAAACATTTTACAATTGCCTTCCACTAAATTAATCCACCAAAAATAGCTTAATATAAAAAGTATAATAACAACTATAATTAAAATTAAAATTTTTGGCAAAGGCAAACTGAATGCAATATTATAATTCGGGACATAAATTATTTGTAAAATTTTGGGAATTAAATAAAATCCCTCATCGGGGATTTTATTTACGATAGAATATTTAATTATTGATTCTAAAATCAGGAAGCTTAAACTGCTCAAAATTATCAAAATAATTTTCCAGGGCTTAGGACCCATTTTATTGGCTGGTTAATTTTTCCTTGCATTCCACGCAGGCATTGGAAGTCGGTCGGGCCAATAAGCGATCCGCCGAGATCTCCTTGCTGCAATAAGCGCATTTGCCATAAGTGCCGTCACTAATGCGCTCCAATGCTTTATTAATATCCCGTAAAGTTTTCTCCAGGGAAAATTCAATTGAAATATTATCAGTATATTGAGCGATTTCCTCCGCATTTTCATCTTCTTTATCGCCAAAATCCGGAAATTCTGAACGGTAATTATCTCTTACATATTCGTCTTTTTTGGCAAAGCTGTTTAATTCTTTCTCAATTTGTTCTTTGCGCTCCAAAAGATCTTTTTTTATTTTTTCCAAATTTTCTTTATTCATAATTTTTTTTAAATTTTAAAAGGTGGTTTATAAAACAACCGCATTATAATGCTGTTGTTTTATTATAGTAAATTGCTAATTATATACTTAAATATAAATTATTAACCTATTCTTGTCAAGTATCAAGGGCTTTTGTAAAAAAAAAGGCCTCTCAATGATGCCCAAAAAAAATTATTATGTGGCTATTGGAGGCCTATCGACTTCATCTATTTAACACTCGCCCTAACGGCAACATGCTAAAATTATCTGATAAAGTCGCAAAAGCGCGTTCCTGAAGCGTTAAAATGCGCAACCTTTTACCATTTTTTGGCTTTATGCCTTGGGGATGAATTTTTTATTTTTATTTTGAGCAACCTCAGGTTTGCTTATAGTAAAAAATAGTAAAAGGCAGAGAAATTGAGCCAAATCTGCTTTTTTAGCTGAATTTCCCTAAATATGTTAAAGAACTATTATTCTGCACTATCATTATATCAATTTATTATGATATTGTCAATTTTGACAATTTTATAGAATTATAAATTTTAGCTAATATTAAACAAAAAATCAATATATCTACTTGTGATGAGCAAAAAAATATTTCGTGTTAATTAAAATATAAAATAGAGTTGCTGTCAATTTTTGTCCCCATCTTATCCACAATAAACATTTTTACTCTACACATAGCCAAAATTTATCATTGTTATCACTCTTTATACTCAAATATTTAGCAAATTGATAATTACCTAATAATTCGGAAATAGCCCGCTCATTAATTAATAAATTTTGGCTAAAATTAAACGAATTATTCCCAAAACAAGCAGAAATTTCATTAATCGGGATCAAGTTATCTTGAGAAATGTACATTTTTAAAAAATTCTTACTATTAGCTAAAATTAGCTCATTTTCCCAAATTGTATATGCTAATTCCATACCATCATTCTTTAAGTAATAAAGAGTGATATTATCAATCTTTTCTTCGTTAAAAACATAATTATTTTTAATAATTTGTGTGATAGAACTAGCATCTGGCAGTTGTTTGGGGATTTCCCTGGGAAAACTTACATTAAAATAATTCAATATAGTCCCCCTAATCTTATTAATTCTTTCATCAATATTTTTGGGCTCAATATTACTGCTAACAAGAAAATTGTTACTGGTATCACCGATCAATTGAACTTGATTTTGCATCAAAGGCAAAATATCCGCTTCTAAATTGAAATTATATTGCTTTTGCCAATAATTTATATTGCTGCTAATTTTATTAAAATATTCCGGTTCTGTTTTTTTAAGAACATCTAAGAATTGAAAAATTTCATTTTTATTAATATTGAATTTAAAATAATATTTGGTTGTTTGCGGTAATTTTATGTTAACCTGATTATTGTCATTATTATACTGATTAATAAAATTCTGCAAAATTATTTGAGTATTTTCATTTTTTACTCCCAAATACAAATCATCTAAATTTTCCATAGCCATTTTACCTAATAAAATTTTTATTCTGGGATCGGAAATTTTATCTAAATTATCAGAAAAATACTGCAAATTAAGGTAAATTTTACCTAAAAATTTATTGGGGCTGAAATCTTTTAAATTTAGAATGACATTAACTTTCTGGCCTAAGGACAAGCCCCTATCCAGGGCGATTTTTCTTATGTTATTTAATAATTTTTCAGAATTACTGGCAATTAAAATTTCCTTTTTCGTTCTTTCATTGATTAAAAATTGGTAAGCCAAGTTTTTATCCTTTAAAATCTGCAAGTATTTTTCCAGGCCATTTTTCTTTTTACTTAAATCAAAAACCAGCAAAATATCCGGCGTAGAAAAATTTTTATCTTTAGCCGGTATTAAAGCCAAAGCAAAATTATTACCAACATAAGGATTAAAAATTTCCCAGTCAATCGTTTCTAAATTCCATTCTGTTGCCAAATTAGCAATGATTCTCTTTAAGACAGGATTTTCTTCGATTCTAGAATTTAGTTTTAATGTAGAATAAAAATAGGCCTCTTTGGGAATATATTTTAATAAATTATCTTTTTTAAAATAATAATTGTAATACACAAATAAGCCCAATAAAATAAGGCCCAAAATTATGCTCCCTAATTTGATAAGTATTATTGTTAATTGTTTATGCCATAAAGTCATATACAAATTATAAGTAATATTAGGCAAAATATCAATATATTAACAAAATAGAGCTAAATACTCTTGACAAAATATTTTTATTATGCTATAATACTAAATCAGCATTGAATTAGGAGAGGAGAATAAATGGCAATTGCGAGGATGCTACAAATCCCTTCAATTGTCGCGGGGTTAAGCAAGGTAACCCGCAAACCAAAAGGTGACCCACCAGCATCTTTTGGACAGGGCGACGCAAAGTAGCTAAAACGCCCAAGGCAGGGAAAATGGGAAAAAGAAAGGCCCATGGAAGCTGCCTAAACTCGTCTGCATTAAGCAGGCCTGATGCAATGACCATTCTCTCTTAATCGCTTGGCGCACCTATTTGGGATCTCACTGATCCGTGGGTGCGCCGTTTTTTTATTGACTAAATAATTAAAATAAGCTAATATCTGGATAACAAACTGTACGTTCAATTTGTTTTCCAAGTTGTAAATACTTGATTTTAAAATCAAATCTAGGAGGGCTAAAATGATAAGACAAAGAAGTGAAGGTAAAACCGGCGTCAAAGGAACCTGGCTAATAGACTGGGCCAGAATGGTAAATAAGCAAATCAAAAATGATCCTAGCAAAAAAGCTGAGTACGATAAGTACTTAACAGCTGATGATTGGAAGGAATTAAAAGCCCTTTTAATACCTTCCAATGTTTATCCCTATGATTTTTTCCGGCGGTTGGGCCGGGCTGTCTTCCATGTCGTTGCCAATGTAGACCTTAATGCCACCCAAGCATTTGGCAGAATACTTATGAAAAATCTGCTCGAGGTTTACAAAAATTTGTTACAAGCAAATGATCCTATTGGCAGCGCCAAAAAACTCGTTGCCTATCATTCTATCTGCTTTGTTAACGTTGAGTCCAAGACTAAGGTAAGTGCCGAGGGGAAAAATTTCATTACTATTCTGCTCATCCTGACTGAAGAAGATAAAAATTTTGCCGAAGCTGCTACGGCTTTTGCTTATCAGCTTGGAGGCAGTTTTGAAGAACTTGTAGCCCAAGCCGGAGCTAAAAATGCCAAGCTGCAGATTTCCAAAATACCGGACAATAACTATGAATATTCCCTAAACTGGGAGTAATTCCAATGAGGCGATCGCGAGATTGCCTTTTTTTATTGGCAAAACCAAAAGAAGACGCCAACTCGCGCCTTCTTTTTCTATTTTGAAACATTGATAGAGGTTCGGCCTCCAATTTGGAGGCCGAACCTCTAATTCAAAACAAACGAAGATGCGATTTGCAAATCGCATCTTCGGAAGTATACCTTAAAATTTCTATCTATCGTCTCTTCTTTTAAAAAATCTTTTTCTGTCTCCGCCACCAGATGAGCGAGGTGAGCCAAAGCCGCCCCTGGAACCGCGATCTCTGTCATCACGATCAAAGCTTGAAGAACTACCCGGGATATAAGTTTTACCGCCTTCCAGCAAGGAAAGGTTGATTCTGCCCTGGCTGTCAATTTCATCTACTTTTACCTTAACTACCATACCCTCGTCCAAAATATCAGTGACTTTATTAACTCTACCCGGAGCCATTTTGGAAATATGAACCATGCCGTCTTTACCTGGTAAAATTTCCACAAAAGCGCCAAAGTCCATGATACGGACAACTTTACCCGTATAAGTTTCACCCGGTTCCGGCACTTTAACAATATTTTTAATTGTTGCCACGGCCTTAGCTGACATTTCAGCGTTATTGGAAGTCACCATAACTAAGCCATCATCATCAATATCAATATCAACTCCGGTTTCCGCTATAATCTTGTTAATAATTTTACCGCCCGGACCAATAACGTCCTTAATTTTAGCCGGATCAATGGTAAAGGTGGTAATGCGAGGAGCAAAAGGAGACATCTCGGCTCTTGGTTCCGCAATTACTTTGGACATTTCCTTTAAAAGCTGGTTTAAAGCTTCTCTGCCTTGAGTCAATGTTTCTTCAATCATTTTAAAGGTCAGGCCATCTGTCTTGGTATCCATCTGAATAGCGGTAATACCATTTTTAGTGCCGGTAATTTTAAAATCCATGCCTCCCGGACCGTCTTCCAAATCCTGCAAATCAGTTATAATTTTATATTTACCCTTGCCGTCAGTCGCCAAACCCATGGCAATACCTACGACCGGACTTTTAAGTGGAACACCGGCGTCCATTAAAGCTAAGGTAGAGCCGCAGGTTGAAGCCATTGAGCTGGAACCGTTTGAACCCAAGGTTTCAGACACAACCCTGATAGTATAAGGAAAATCTTCTTTAGTGGGCAAAACAGGAATTAAAGCTTTTTCAGCCAAAGCACCATGACCGATTTCCCGGCGACCTAAACCGCGCATTTGTTTGACTTCAGCCACAGCAAACGGCGCAAAAGTATAATGATGCATATATCTTTTTTCACCGACTTCTTCCATACTGTCCAGTGTCTGCGCATCGCCAGGCCCGCCTAAAGTAACCACTGATAATACTTGGGTTTCACCGCGTTGGAATAAACCGCTGCCGTGCAATCTCTTAAAAAGTCCGACTTCAAAAGAAAGCGGCCTAATCTGATTCAATTTACGGCCATCAACCCTGGATTCTCGTTCCAAAATGGCTGCTGAAACTTTCTGGTCAATTATATTATAAGTATTTTCTAAAGTATAATGAACCAAATCTTCCTCATAACCCTTCTCTAAAAGTAATTTATGCAATTCATTCATCAGCTCATGCATGCCGTGCTTGCGCAATGCTTTGGTCGGCTTAACTGCATTCAGCAAATAAGGATTGACTTTTTCAGCAATAAATTCATCAGCAACCTTTAGAATATCTTTTTTCTTTTGTAAACCTTCTTCGGTTTCCTGTGGCATTATATCTAAAATGGTTAATTTTTCCTTGCCAACTTTTTTAACAGCCTGATTAATCAGGTCAATAATATCTTTCATGGCTTTTTGACCAAATTTAAACGCTTCTAAAACTGTTTTTTCCGGCACTTCTTTGGCTTCGGCTTCAATCATGACAAACTTTTCCGCATTTCCTGCCAAGGTTAATTCTAAATCGCCTTCATTTAATTGGCTGACTGTCGGATTTAAAATAAACTCGCCGTCTTTTAAGCCAACATTAATACCAGCCAAAGGTCCATTCCAGGGTATATTGGAAATTGCTAAAGCTGCAGATGCAGCAATTAAACCGACAATCTTGGAAGGATTTTCTCCGTCAACTGATAACACGGTTAAAATAACCTGAACTTCATTTCTGATATCTTCAGAAAATAAAGGACGGATAGCACGATCAATCATACGTCCGTTTAAAACTGCCTCATCACCGGGTCTGGTATCGCGTTTAATAAAACGGGAACCTTTTATTCTGCCCACGGCATAAAGCCTTTCTTCAAATTCCACGGTTAAGGGGAAGAAATCAATGCCTTCCCTGGTTTCATTAGAAATCACGGCGGTAGCCAAAATAACAGTATCGCCATATGATACTGTCACGCTGCCATGAGCCTGATTGGCCAGTTTGCCTGTTTCAATTATGAGTTTGCGGCCAGCAATCTCTTTCTCAAATTTAAAACTTTCCATAAAAAGTTTTCCTTTCTTGCCATGCCGTAGCTCCGAAGGAGCGAAGGCTGGCTGCTGGTCGCCAAACTCCTGGACTTGTTATAAAACAAGCAACAGAGTGTTTGTCGACCAACTATTAATTAATTATTTATTCTATACAAATCTATACGTATCTAAAGGTTACGTATATACATATCAAATACAAATATACAAATTTATGAACGCACGAAAATAATTTGTAAATTTGTATAATATTTGTATATTAGTATCCTAAAATTTGTATGAATTTGTATTTAAAATTTAACGTCGTATCTTCCTCTGCCCCTTCAGCAAATACTTCCCCGGTTCCTTGCCCAAATCAATATAATCATCAACTTCCTCAATCATTTTAGACGAAGTGCTTCTTTCAAATGAAATTAATTCCACCAAACATCCTTTATTCTCTTTCAAATAATGAATCAAGGGAATAAAATCGCCATCACCAGTCACTAAAACAACCACATCCAATTTATCTGCCATTTTAATGGCATCAACAGCCATGCCCACATCCCAGTCAGCTTTTTTGGCTCCGCCCGGAAAAATCTGCAGGTCCTTAACTTTAACTTCAAATCCCTGATTTTTCAAAATTTCTAAAAACTTTTTTTCCTCGCCGGCCGGTGAAACAATGCCATAAGCAACTGCGCGAATTAATTTGCGGCCTGAAATAGCAGTTTTTAAAATTTCCTGAAAATTAACATTACCATTATACAAATGCTTGGCTGAATGGTACATGTTTTGCACGTCCACGAAAACGCCGACGCGCTGGTCTTTGTGTTTTATCATAGTGGTAATGGGTAGTGGGTAATGGGTAGTGGGTAATGAGTTGAGTTGGGCAAGGAGTAGTGAGTTTAGTAATTTCAGGGCCCAATACCCAATGCTCATTACTCAACTTTCAATGCTTTTCATTAGATTATAAAGCATTTTAGATACTATCTCAAATTTTAAATAATAATATTGATATTCTTCTATTTCAATTGATTTTTCAGCTAACATTATATCAAATAAGGAGACGCATTCATAAACTGAACTTCTTGCAATTGAATAAAAATTTCGCTTTGACCTATTAGTTGACTTGCCGCTTCCTTCGGCTATATTAATAACCATGCTAATCACTGCCCTACTTAACTGATTAACTAAATATGAATTTAGATTGTACTTACTTTTTAAAAATTTGAAAATTTCAACATTTAATTCCTTGGAGAATTTATATACTTCAAGATTTTCAAAATCAAACATATTTTTAGAGTAATGAGGTTTGGGTAGTGAGTAATGAGTGAGAATAAAATCCCACTACTCAATACTCACAACTCATTACCCAATTAAAATCCCCGCTTAACACGGGGAATTAATTGTATCTTATTGTTGTGACATTTTTAATTTTAGCTCTTTGGCCAACTCTAAGAGGCTGTCTGCATTTTCCCGTTTCAAATAATTCAAAAGCCTTTTCCGTTCCTGCACTTTTTTAATCAAGCCCAAGCGGGATGAATAATCATGCTTGTGATCTTTCATGTGCGAAGTTAATTGCTTGATTTCTTCAGTCAAAATAGCAATCTGCACTTCAGCTGAACCAGTGTCCTTGTCATGCAGCCGATATTTTTTTATAATCCGGTCTTTTTGTTCTTTACTTAAGGCCATAAAATAATCTTTCTAAACGCTTATCCGAGTCAGGGAGCCAATCCCCAAACCAAGAAAACGTATTATTTTGTTAATTAATGACATATTAACATCAATTAAAGTAGGTGTCAAGGCAAAGTATTGATACTAGTCTCGTATATTAAAATATAAGTAAGTAAGGTAAAATAATGAATGGCTGGACGGGGAAATCCTTGTGGGGCCACAACTACTAATCAGAG
>Ga0154627_133_pt14 | contig 10450 bp, 7 predicted proteins | sample Rifle2008BG13ft_FD_116056 | JGI IMG/M metagenome (GOLD analysis project Ga0154627, IMG submission 116056) | Candidatus Buchananbacteria bacterium RBG_13_39_9
AAATCTATTATTTTGTTCCTGGCAACTATATAATCAAAGCCAAAAATAAAGAATATCTTTTTACAGTTAAGACAGTATCCCAGACAACTTTTGAAGTAATCGTTGAGCCGGATCCTTTGCCACCTTTACCGGTAGCTGACCTTTACGGCACTTTAAATATCAAAGCCAGAGACGGCTTAAATAATAAAATGAGCAATGTCAGTTATATTGTTTATGAACAGATTGCTGATATTAATAATAAGCCGGTTTTCGGCAACCGTTTATCTGACGGCTATATCAGTGATTCAGGCATGCAGACAATAAAACTTAAATTAAATTCAGGCGAAACCAAAAAACTTGCTTTTGAATTTTTTAAAGACTGGCGCGCTGAAACCCGTTTTAATTTATTTGATCAATCAATTAGCGCTAATGAAACCAAAGATATTAATCTGTATTTGAGTTCCGTTAAAATTACCATTAAAGACGGTTCCGGTCAACTACTTAAGGACTTAAATTTTGATATTTATTCAGGCGCTACTGATGCTCTGGGCAATAAAGTAGCCAAAGATCCTCTATATACCTGGCAAAAAACAGGCACAACCGGCGAAATATCCTTTTATTTAATACCCAATGATTATATTTTGAGAATCAGATATCCGGAATTAACTAATATTGATGCCTTGGATTATCCTTTTACTATCAATAAAAACAGCCAAACCAATATAATTTATGCCTTAAGCAGTATTAAAGTATCTATTAAAGATATTAATAGCAATTGGGCAAAAAACGCTGAATTTAAATTATATAAAAAAGAAAAAGTTAATGAGGTCTGGGAATATAAAGAACTGGGATTATTTAATACCGGAGCAACCGCGATAAAAATGCTGTATTTGCCGGCCGGCGACTACAGAATTGAATATAAAGATACTAATGGCCAATTTACACGGACAAATAATTTTAGCTTGAGTAATGGCGAACAAAGAGATTTGAGCGCCAATGCCAGCGGTTTTCATTTTAAATTAATGGATGCGGCCAGAAATCCGCTTACTAATTTAAAAATCAATATTTATACCTGGCAAAACGGTCAAAGGCAAAGCCAAATTTTCTGGGGTATGACTAATACGGAAGGGGAACTTGATCTGCCTTTAACACCCGGTTATTACCAGGCTGAAATCGAAGGAATTTACAGAAATTTAAAATATCAAACCCAGCCGTTTTATATTGCAGAAAACGCGCAGACAGATTATGAATATATCTTAAGCCAGGCCAATATCCATATTTTGGATAATAACGGCCAGGCCTTAAAAAACAAGGTGATCACTTTTTATTATCAAAATTATGATACCAATGGCCAAATTAAACCAGGCGATGAGATCGGCACATTTTCAACCGGCTATCTTGGCTATGCAGAAACATATCTGCCGACAAATAATTATCTGGTCAAAGTGGCTGGCTTAGAGAAATATTTTTCTTTCTATATTGATACCCAGAAACTAAATAATGTTTTTATCCGTCTTGATTCAGCCAGTATAAGCTATCAAACCAGTACTACAACTACTAATAATAGTTCCAGTACTAATTATAATAATGTTTCAGCTGCGGATGACCCCAATAATTTGTATGCCAAAGACAGTGACGGTGACGGTTTATCTAATTTTGAAGAATATTACATTTGGCGGACTGATTCTTACAATCCAGACAGCGACAACGACGGTTATCCTGACGGCATTGAAATTCGTTATGGTTATAATCCTTTTGGTTCCGGGCGTTATACATTTACAAAGTTTTCTTATGGCAAACCCAGGGTCTGGTCGCCATCAGTTGAAAAAGATAAAGCCGCTTATTTGCATGCAGAATTGGTTTATAGAATCGGCCATGAATTAGGCGTTGCAGCCAAAGATTGGTCAACCCTGGTTAATGCTTATATCTACGGCGGTTATACAATTGATGAGATTAAAAACACCTTGGTTTATGGACCGGGATTGGTGCATCCGACTATTCCTGCTGTTTCCTGGCGCAAGGTAACTAATTATAAAATTTAAAATACTTCTCAATACGCAAAAAGTCCAGTTTATTAAAACTGGATTTTTTGTTATAATTAAATTAAATAAATTAATCCAAAAATTATGAAAATAAAATTTCTCTTTGTTTTTTGTGCTTTATTGTTAATTAACCCTCTTAATGCTTTAGCGGCTGATAAAACTTATGATCTGGGATTAACTAGTAGCGATATTAGCTTTTCCAAAGAATTAGTAGTTGGCCAGAAAATCAGAATCTATGCGGGAGTCCATAATTTTGGCACGGAGGACGTTGCCGGCTATGTTACTTTTTACCAGGGTGATCTTTTAATCGGCAGTTCTCAGGTTGTTTCTGTCAGGGCCGGCGGCTTAGTTGATGAGGTTTATGTTGACTGGACAGTGCCCAGTGGCACTTTTAATATCAGAGCTGAAATTAAAGGCCAAGATCCCAAAGATGAAAATACAGCCAATGATTTAACCGTAACTTCTTTTTATCTGCCTTTGCCTGATAATGACCAGGATAGCATTCCTGATATTCGTGATCCAGATGATGATAATGACGGTTTGACTGATGAAATTGAAGCTAAAAGGCAGACAGATCCTTTTGATGCTGATTCTGATGATGATGGCTGCCTGGATAATGCAGATGATTTTCCTTTGGATCCCAAATTATGCATTGATTCGGATAATGACGGCATTGACGATAAAATTGATACTGATGATGATAATGACGGCTTAAGCGACAGTAAAGAAGAACAATTAGGCACCAATCCCAAAAATCCGGATACTGACGGCGATGGTGTTATAGACGGCCAGGATGTTTATCCCTTGGATCCTAACCGCAGCAAAAAAGCAGTTCCCGTGGTTATCAATAATTCCAATAAAAATACCAATTTAAATTCTAATATCAATGCTCAGGAAAACATAAATAGTAATATTAATGCCGCGACTGAAACTCCGATTGAAGAAGATTTAAATCAAAATATTAATGCTGAAATAAATTTAGGAAATTTGGCTGCCAATAATCTAAATCCCCAGGTTGATATCAGCATCAGCCAAAAGGATTGGAGAACTTATATTTTTAGGTCACAAATTCGCGGCTTAAATGATGAAAACTTGGCTTATCACTGGGAATTTGGCGATGGCAGCTATAGTACTGATAAAATTGCCGAACATAGTTATGAAGGCTCAGGTGATTATAAGGTAAGTTTAAAGATTTCCGGTAAAAATGATTTAGAATTGACAGCGGATAAACAGATTGAAATTTCATTTTTTAATTTTGGCAATTTTACTTTATGGCTGATTTTAGGTGGTTTAATGATGCTGCTTCTAATTTTATTGTTTTACTTGATCAGCAAACGCAAACAAAAACATTATGCCTCAAAATAATTTTGATGTCATCATTATTGGTTTGGGTCCTGCAGGCATGACTGCGGCAATTTATTGCGCCAGGAAAGGGCTTAGGACCTTAATTTTGGGCAAAGAACTAGGCGGCCAGGTTGCTAAAACGGGAGTAGTGGAAAATTATCTGGGCTTTGGCCAATCAACAGGACTTGATTTAACCAGGCAATTTGATAATCATGTTGAGAGTTTTAAAAATATAAAACATCTTCATGATGTTAATGTTATTAATCTGCTAATTAATTACGAGTTTACTAATAAAGTAAAGAATTTTAAAATAATAACCGATAAAAAGAAAGAATATAAAACTAAAGCAGTAATTATATGTTCGGGGCGTAATCCCAAGAAATTGAATATCCCCGGTGAAGAAAAATTCCGCGCCAAAGGCGTCAGTTATTGTGAGGTCTGCGATGCCCCGATATTTAAAGACCAAATAACCGCGGTAATTGGCGGCGGTAATTCTGCATTGGAAGCGGCTTTGTCTTTGGCTGTTTTATGTCCCAAGGTCTATATCCTTAATATCAATCCAAATTTGACGGGAGATAAGGTTTCTCAAGATAAAATTAAAGAACATAAGAATATTGAAGTAATAAATAATGCTCAAATTTTGGAAATTTTAGGTAGTAAATTCGTTACCGGACTAAAATATAAACACCTTAAATTAAATATCATAAAAAATTTAAAAGTTGCGGGAATATTTATTGAAATCGGCTGGGAACCAGCCATCAGTTTAGATAAAGTAACCAAAAAAGACAAATGGAATCAAATTATAATTGATAAACAATGTCAAACTAATGTGCCTGGAATTTTTGCAGCCGGAGATGTTACTGATATCGGCTTTTATCAGATCATTGTAGCAGCAGGAGAAGGAGCTAAAGCTGCCTTAGCAACCTATCAATATTTAAGCAAGAACAAATAATAATTTGCAGCCATAGCATCAAAAGGGTTAAGCCCTTTTTTTGTTTATCCACAACCCGTTATTTGACATTATAAAGTAGCTATCTTATGATACCTGCACCTGGGGTATAGGTAAGGGAAGCGCTAATTAATAATCTATTATAACTATGAACAAGGCCAAACAACAAACATTAATTAATTTTAAAAAAACCCGCAGTTTATTGGATAAAATTATAAAGATGATAGATGAAGACAAATATTGCATTGATATAATACAGCAAAATCTGGCGGCAATCGGCCTTCTGAAATCAGCCAATGCCATGCTAATGGAGGGACATTTAAATTCCTGCTTTAAAAACGCTGTAATTTCCAAAAATAGCGCCAAACAGCAAAAAATGATCGCAGAAATTTTAAAAGTGACCAAATTAACCAATAAATAAAATGATCCGAAAAATACATTTTATAATAGAAGGCACGCATTGCCAAAGTTGCAAAACATTGCTGGAATCCGAATTAAATATTTTATCTGGAATTAACAAGGTGGCTATAAATTATATTAACGGCCAGACATATTTAGAATATGATGATCTGAAAGTTTCCGAAAAACAAATATTTGCTAAAATTGAAAAATTAAATTATAAACCGCAAATGTTTAAAGATGCAGCTAAAGTAAATACCAAAAGTTCAAATTCATTTATTTTAGGATTATTAATACCTTTCGGTATAATATTCGTCATCGGAATGTATTTAATTTTTAGGCAAATTGGCGGCTTTGAACTTTTAAGCAAATTAAATCAAGGCAATATTGGCTATGGCCTGATTTTTATTATCGGCCTTTTAGCCGGCCTGCATTGCCTTGGTATGTGCGGCTCTATTGTGGTAAGTTATTCAACCCTTTGTTCGGATGATAATAAAAAGTCATTATGGCCGCATTGGCAATACAATATTGGACGAATTGCTTCATATACACTCATTGGCGCTATCCTCGGCGGTTTTGGAGCTTTCTTCGGTATCAATCCCATATTTAATGGCGTGCTAACGGTTTTAGCCGGTATTTTAATGTTATTTTTAGGTTTATCCCTGATATTTAAATGGTCAATTTTGGAAAAATTAAAATTACAAACCCCCCAATTTATTGCAAAGTATATTTTTAACAAAAAAAATACCAAAACAGCACCTTTAATAATCGGGTTATTAAACGGGTTTATGCCTTGCGGTCCGCTGCAAGCCATGCAGCTTTATGCTTTGGCTTCAGGTAATGCCCTTAAAGGCGCTTTAAGTTTGTTTATTTTCGCTTTAGGGACTTCAATTTTAATGTTTAGTTTCGGCGCATTTTTATCACTTATTTCCCAAAGACAAATTAAAAATATATTAAAATTTTCAGGCGCTTTGGTTATTGTTTTATCCTTATTAATGATTAATCGCGGCTTAGCAAATTTTGGTTTAACTCTAAATTTATCTCCAACAAGTAGTCAGCAACCGATTATTACCCAAAATAATGGCCAGTTTCAGGAGGTTAAAATGGATTTAACATATTATGGCTATGAGCCCAATGTTATACCTATAAAAAAGGACTTGCCTGTGCGCTGGATAATTAATGTTAAACAACTTTCGGGTTGCGCCAGCAAGATATTATTGCCTGATTATAATATCAGCAAAAACCTGTCAGTTGGCGAGAATATCATTGAATTTACACCTACCAAGGTAGGGGAAATAAAATTTTCCTGCGGCATGCGCATGATTTGGGGAAAATTTATAGTCAGTTAATAAATAGTTAAAAGTAATAATGTTGAAAGTTTATAAAGTTTTAACATTTAAAATTTAAATTAATTATATTTTTGATAACCGTGTTTTGTCTTTTATTGTAAAAAAAGTTATTATTAATGATAAGTAATTATATATGACTGATAAAAATATTCAAAAGAAAACTTATTATGTGCAAGGCATGGATTGCGCCTCTTGCGCTGTTAATATTGAAAAAAAATTAAATGCGGTTAAGGGGATGAAAAAAGCTGTTGTTAATTTTGCCACTGAAAAAGTCAGCATTGAGTCAGATAAAAATGTCTCTTTGGATTTGCTGCAAAAAGCCGTTAAAAGCGTGGGGAATTATCAATTGCTCGACCCGGAGAATCAGAAAACACCTGCTCATGATCATGTTGCCATGCTTAAAGAAACAGAAATAAAAAAATTATGGCAAAAATTAATCATTGGCATAATTTTTTCTGTGTTGGCTATGATCTTAAGCTATTATTCCTCGATACCATTTTTGCAGGGACTTTCCCGGCAAACAATTTTTATAATCTTGCTGCTTTTGGCAACGCCAATTCAAATTTGGCTGGGATCGCAATTTTATAAAGGCGCCTGGGGCGGTTTGAAAAATTTCCGGGCTAACATGGATACTTTGATAGCAGTTGGCACTACTGCTGCTTATCTTTATTCTCTGCTTGCCACGATTAAACCGGATATATTTATAAATGCCGGCCAAAAAGCAGAGGTTTATTTTGATACCTCAATTGTTATTTTAACCCTGATAATTTTGGGCAGATATTTGGAAGCCAAAGCCAAAGGCAAGGCCTCTGAAGCCATTAAACGCTTAATAAAATTGCAAGCTAAAACCGCCCATATCCTTGTTAATGGAGTTGAAGAGGAAATAGCCATTGACCAAGTCAAGGTTGGGGATTTAATAATTGTCAGGCCAGGCGAAAAAATTCCAGTTGATGGTGAAATAACAGAAGGCCAATCAGCTATTGATGAGAGCATGATTACGGGAGAAAGTATTCCGGTTGATAAAAAAGAAGGGGATAAGGTGATTGGCTCTACTATAAATAAATTTGGAACTTTTACCTACAAGACAGAAAAAATCGGGCAACATACTGTTTTAGCGCAAATTATCAAATTAGTTGAAGATGCCCAGGCCTCTAAAGCGCCTATCCAAAGATTGGCAGATGTAATATCCGGTTATTTCGTACCCATAGTAATTCTGATTTCCTTGCAGACATTTATTCTCTGGATAGCATTCGGTTATAGTTTAATATTTGCCTTGCTAAATGCCGTTAGTGTCTTGATAATCGCTTGCCCTTGCGCCTTGGGTTTGGCAACTCCGGTGGCAATTGTAGTTGGTACTGGCAAGGCAGCGGAATCAGGAATTTTAATTAAAAATGCTGAAAGTCTGGAAAAAGCCAAAGATCTGGATATTTTAATTTTTGATAAAACCGGCACCTTGACCCTGGGCCAGCCAAAAGTTATCAATTATTCATCTCCTGAGGTTTTTAAAATTGCCGCTGCTTTAGAATCCAAATCAGAACATCCTTTGGCTAAAGCAGTATTTGATACGTCTAAAGAACTTAAAATTCCCCTGGATAAGGTTAGTGATTTTGTAGCTGAAATAGGATTGGGGGTATTTGGCGTAATAAATAATGAAAGATATTATTTAGGCAACCAGGAATTTTTAAATAAAAATAAGATTAAGATCAGTGATGAAGATTTAATGATTATTGCCAGCGAAGAACATAATGCCAAAACCGTTCTTTTATTGGCTGACCATGGACAATTTTTAGGTTATATTGCTTTGGCTGATCCCATTAAAGAAGGCGCTCAAAAAGCTATTAAAGTATTGGAAAAATTTCATATTACGCCTGTTTTACTGACTGGCGATAATCAGCGCACAGCTGAAGTTATTGCCGCGTTGCTAAATATTGAAAAATGGCAGGCCAAAGTTAAGCCCGAAGAAAAATTAGCCAAAGTCAAAGAATTTCAGTCACAAGGATTGAAAGTAGGCATGGTTGGCGACGGCATTAATGATGCTCCGGCCTTAACCCAGGCAAATGTGGGCATTGCCATGGGCACTGGGACTGATATTGCCATTGAATCAGCCCAGATAGTGATTTTAAAAGGTGATATCAGCAAAATCGTTAAAACCATACTTCTAAGCAAAAAAACAATGAGTACAATCAAGGGCAATCTTTTTTGGGCTTTTGTTTATAATATTTTAGGCATACCAATAGCTGCCGGCGTACTGTATCCAAAATTTGGGTTTTTGCTTTCACCCATGATTGCAGCCGCTACCATGGCTTTTAGCTCAATCTTTGTTATTTTAAATTCCTTGCGCCTTAAAAAAAGCAGGGTCTTGCGCTAAACTTGCCAAATAAAATCAATTTTGTTAAAATTATTTATATCCTAATTTATTAATAAATTAAATATGCTTATGGAAAATGAAAAAACTGTAAATGACCAAAAGTCATACCATTTTGGATTAGCAGTCGGCATCGCTGCTGTAAGCACAATTTTTTTAGCAGGCCTTTTAATTTATGTTTTTACCGGAGGTCGCTCAGCTTGTCTTGCCGGAGATGGCACTACAGGTGCAGGTAAAACCGCTAAGAAATTTGAGACCTGTTTGGAATCAGGTAAATATGATGCTGCCATTGAATCAAGTATCAATCTCGGCTCACAGTTGGGCGTACAAGGTACGCCAGCCAGTTTTATTAACGGTTATTTAGTTAGCGGTGCTTTGCCAGTAGATACAATTAAACAGGTAATTGACACGATTTTAGCCGATAAAGAGCCGGATTTTGATTTTATGAAAGATGACTCAGGCAAAATTGTTAAAGTGGAAATGCCGCAAATTACCGATCAGGATCATGTAACAGGCGCTAAAAATGGTAAAGTGACTATTGTAGAATTCTCCGATTTTGAATGTCCTTATTGCGGACGTTATAAAACAACGATAGATCAGGTGCTCAAAGATTACCCAGACAGCGTAACTTTAGTCTTTCATAATTTTCCTTTAAGTTTCCATCAATATGCTAAACCAGCTGCTGTAGCTTCCGAATGCGCTAATGAACAGGGTAAATTCTGGGAAATGTACGATAAATTATTTGGTTACAATAATAACAGTACTTTAAATTCTGAAAATATTAAAAAAGCTGCTGTGGAAATTGGATTGAAATAGAATTACATTAATTTTAACTTTCTCGATTGAAGCGGTTAAAGAATTGAAATTTTAACTAAAACCAGATAGAATAAAAGGGATAACATCCAAGTTATCCTTTTTGTTTTAAACCTCTTTATTTTCACAACCTTTATAAATTTTTAAATTATGTTTAATAAGGTCATTAAAGGCGAATTTCAGTCAATTCCACGACAGGCTCTTAGATTGAAGGAAATGCACAATGCAAAAATAACTAATATTAATTGTTGTGGTTTGAAAATTATTATTTATCCCGGAGTATTTGATACTTCATATGATTCTGAATTAATGGCAAAATCCATAGAAATAAAGCGATCAGAAAATTTTCTGGAAATTGGTTGCGGTTCTGGCATTGTGTCCATTATTTTAGGTCGCAAAGCTCAAAGCGGTGTTGGAGTGGATATAAATAATCAGGCGGTGGAAAATAGCAAGGAAAATGCACGAATATTTAAAATAAAAAATGTTACCTTCTTTAAATCGGATGTTTTTGCTAACGTAAAAGGTAAATATAATGTCATCGCCAGCAATCCTCCATATACTAAACATGATGTAAAAGACGATATTGATAAGATGTTTTGGGATCCTCAGAATAAAATGAAACGTAAATTTTTTAAAGGAGCCGGAAAATTTTTAAAACCCAAGGGGCATTTATACTTCGGCTGGGCGAATTTTGCTGATATTGACGTTGATTTGCCGTTTAAATTAGCAAGGGAAAATGGATTTAAATTGGTTAAAGTATTTAGTAAAACGCATCCCAGGAATAGATTTAAATTATTTGTACTTGAATTTAATAGGAAATAATCTAAAAGTATTTTATAGAATTGGAGAGTTCGCCTAGCGGTTTATGGCGCAGGCCTGGAAAGTCTGTTGGGTCGAAAGGCCCTCGGGAGTTCGAATCTCCCACTCTCCGCCGGTAAAAGGTTCACCTGCCTGCCATAGCTTTAGCGAAGGCAGAAATTCCTCTCTCCGCCAGATGTCCACATTAGAACTAAAGTAATTTAGTATTGGCGGTTTTGGATACGTGTAATTTTAAAAAAAATGAAAAAACCAAAATTAGTAAAAACTGATTTAGACAAGCCAATTACAGAGCTTGTGATCAAGAGTGACCACAAAACATTAGGAATCTGGGCAGCTGACTGTGCCGAGAGGGTATTACACTACTTTGAAGAAAAATATCCAGAAGATAATC
>Ga0154627_104_pt1 | contig 9790 bp, 13 predicted proteins | sample Rifle2008BG13ft_FD_116056 | JGI IMG/M metagenome (GOLD analysis project Ga0154627, IMG submission 116056) | Candidatus Buchananbacteria bacterium RBG_13_39_9
AACTTTAGCTTTTTTACCATTTATATGGATACTGAACTATCACACTATTTGACGGAGAGCCAAAATTGTTTGACATAATTTTTTATTATGCTATACTGATTTTAACCGCAGACAATAGGTAGCCCCTTAGGGGCGTAAATCCTATCGAGGGAATTGGCTTATGGCTAATAGCAGATGGCTAATTATTATTTGTTCTGCGGTAATGCGCAGATTTTTTGTTTATTAATGATAGCTGAAACACAGATTATTTATCACAGATAGCACTAATAAAAAATCTGTGTAATCAGTGAAGATAAATCAGTGTTTAATTATTCATTTATACCCATATGCCTAAAACAAGAATTCAAAAAGAAAAAATAATTGATGATTTGGTAGAAAAATTTAAAAAATATAAAAGCATTATTTTTATTGATTATAAGGGTTTGAAAGTGAAAGAAGCCGATGAAATTAAGAGATTATGCAAAAAACAGGATGCTGAATACTTGGTATGCAAAAAAACCTTGATTAAGCTCGCCTTGGATAAATCCGGGCTAAAAGACATTGATGCTCGTTCAATGCAAGGCAATATCGGCTTAATTATTGGCTTTGAGGATGAAATCGCTCCTGCCAAAATTGCCGGTGACTTTGCTAAAAATCATGAGGCCTTAAAAATGCTGGGAGGAATAATGGAAGATAAATTTATTGATCTTGATAAGGTTGTGACTTTGTCAAAGATTTCGGGCAAAAAAGAATTATTGGCAAAACTTGTGTACAGTATAAATGCGCCGGTTTCCGGCTTTGTTAATGTCTTGGCGGCCAATATCAGGGGACTGTTAACTGTTTTGAATGGCATTAAAGACCAAAAAGTATAATTAGCTCTGAGCTTCGGGCAATGAGCTCAGAGCTCTAAGCCCACAGCTCTTAGCTTAAAGCTATAAAGAATTAATCATTAAACTATAAAAATTATGTCAGAAGAAAAAGAAGTTAAAATCCCCGCTAAATTCAAGGATTTAGTGGCGGAAATTGAAAAAATGTCTGTTTTGGACCTGGCTGAATTAGTCAAAGTCCTGGAAGACAAATTTGGCGTAAGTGCCGCAGCTCCTATGGCCCTAGCCATGGCTGGCGCACCAGCTGCTGAAGCAGCACCTGTTAAATCAGAATTTGATATTGAGCTGGCAGTGGCTGGAGATAACAAAATCGGAGTTATCAAGATTGTCAAGGATATTACAGGTTTGGGTTTAAAAGAGGCAAAGGACATGGTTGACGCCGCTCCTAAAATAATTAAAACGGCCGTTAAAAAAGAAGAAGCGGAAGAAATGAAGAAAAAGTTGGTTGATGTGGGCGCAACAGTTAATTTGAAATAAACTCTAACAAAAAATCCCCCCGCGACGCGGGGGGATTTTTTTATCCTTAAAATTATAAATGGCTGAGATTGAAAAAGTAAATTTTGTTTTCATTGGCCACAAATATTTTCTTTTCTTTTTCAATTATAATAAAATCCCTCAAATTATTAAAGGTTTCGCTAAAATATTGGATCACTAATTGGCCGTTTTTATCCAGCACGACAATTCTTTTATTTTTGGGCTCTAAAATATAGAGATATTTTGTTCCATCAGATGTAAAAAGTTTGGTCGGCTCTTCTAAAATCGGTTCTAGATTTGTGGTCTCAAAATTTTGTTTTCTGCCTTTGGTGAATTTAAGAATTTTGCCGGTTTTATCCAAAAGCCAGATATTGGTATCAATGGACATGGCCACAATATCTTTAAAATCTTCGCTGCTTTTTAGCCAAGTCACTCCAGGACCAAAACCTGTATCAGCTTGGGGCTGGCGATAGATTTGATTGGAAGTCAGGTCCAAGCTGTAAAGACGGGCATTATAAAAAACAAAATCAATCAAATGTCCGTTGGCGGGCGTTGCCACCGAATAAGGAGAATATTTATTATCCTGATATTGGATAAAAGCGTTTTTATCATGATAAAGCAGGATTTTATTGTCAATTGACCTGGCCCTGATAATCACACCAATATCCGTAAGATTAGTCATATATTTTTTGGTCTCTCTGGTCTCTAAATTAATAACAAAATTGGAGTTATTAAAAGAATTGAAAACATCAATATTATTCTTATCCAAAACCATGTTTTGAATATCAATATTATTTTCTTCTAAAGTTGATAAGTCAGCAATCAAAGTCGGATCGCTAATAATGGTAATATGACGTAATTTGGCAATAATGGTTTGTAAGGAATTATTCAAATTCTCATTGGTTTCTTTTTGCTTTTTAGATTCCAGGGGCAAGGTGGCCAATAATTTCTGGGCTTCGGAGATTTCATCTCTGGCTTTGGCTTCATCGCCGTAAATCAAATCGGATTCGGCCTGATTTTTCAGTTCTTCAATTTTGCCGGTAAGTTCCTGGTACTCTTTCTGATTAATAGTGCTTTTTTGCTGATGCTTCAGATAATAAATGCTATAGATAAATAAAATAATCATAATAATAGCAATAAAAAACAGGATTTTGCTCAGGTTCGGTATTTTTTTAAAGAAATTTTTAAGCAGGGTAATCTTAATATGCAGTTTTAATTTAAGGTTATTTATTCTCGCAGTTAGAAATTGATTGTTAGCAATGAAATTTTTCAGCCCCTTATAAATTTTAATAAAAATATTGCTTATAAATCCCCAGATAGATTGCCAGATGCCGCGGGGCTTAACCTGGCTAATTTCTGTTGGAATTTCTCCAGAAACCGTTTGCTCGAGTGTTTCTTTAACCGGTTGCTTTTGGCGGCGCTTAAAACGACTGAAAAAAACAAATAATTTATGCGGCAAGTTTTTTAATATATTCCAAAACGAAGGAGTCAGCAATTTTTCAGTAATTGATTCTGTATAATTTAATTCAGTAATTGAAGTCAGGGAAGCTGGCTCTTTATCTGTTTGGGTATCTCCATGACTGCTTTTAATTATTATGGCGGCAAAATTATTGCCTTCATGCTGGAGCAGGGAGTTTTTAAAATATTCAGCAGCCTTATGCAAAGGTAAAGAGGAAATTATTTTTTGAATCCTTTCAGTGCTGATAAAATCCAAAAAATTGCCATTGGCTAAAAAAAGAAAATCAGGAGGGTTTACTTCACCTGACAAAAGATTGGCAAAAAGATTTGATGTTTCTTGCCCTTCACTGTTTTCATTACTGGCAATTTTTTTGATATCAATTATTTTAAAATCCTGTTTGGTCCTGTGAATTAAAAAAATATTGATATTATTTAAATATGACAAATAGAGTTGATTATCCTTAATTACTCCGATGCCCAGGTTTATTTTTTCTTTGATGGTATTTTCATTTAAATTGCCGACCAGGGTGATTTGCCGTTCTTTAATCAACTGATGAAATTTGGAATTGACTTCCTTGAGAGTATTTTCAAAACATTCTTCAAGTTTTATATTCTCATTTTCAGCTTTGCTATAATAAGTTTCTTCCAGTTCATTTATCAGCAGATTGATCAAAGGGGCATTTTCCCGGCTGGGAGTATTTATTTCCAAAATACCGAAAAGACACCCTAGTAATCTTTCCTGATTCTGAGTGGGTTCGCTAATAAAAAGCTTACATGAGGAGGCAGTTTTATTAGAGTAATAATGGATAAAAATATGGGCAAATTGGTTAACAATTTGATTCATAGATTTTAAAATAATTGACTTGTATTCACTATGTGTATTATACTAAAAATATAATTAATTTGCAAAGCATTTAGGGCTTTTGTGCAGATAAATTTAAAGAATTTAAAGCCGATTATTTATGCTTGAACAATTATTTGGTTCACAATCCAGATCTAAACTCTTGCAATTATTTTTAAGCAATCCGGAGGGTAAATTTTTTGTTCGGGAATTGACCAGGATGCTTAATTCCCAAATTAATGCGGTTAGGAGAGAATTGCAAAATCTGCAGGAGCTGGGGATTATAAAAGCTGTAGAAAAAGAGAAAGATAAAGAGGGCAAGGAAACCAACCGAAAATTTTATCAGGCCAATATCAAATTCATCCTTTTTCCCGAATTAAAATCTATTTTTCAGAAAGCCCAGTTTCTATTGGAAAAGAACTTTGCCAATGCCGTAAGAAAGACAGGCAAGGTCTTTTATCTGGCGCTGACCGGCTTTTTTGTAGGTTCCAAGGAAATCCCCATTGATTTATTGATAGTCGGCAAATTAAATAAAAGAAAATTTGAAAAAATATTGAAAAATTTTGAAAAAGATTTCAGGCGAGAAATTAATTATACTTTGCTGGAAAAGGAAGAATTTGAATATCGCCGTTCAGTCGCAGATAAATTTTTGTATGCGATTTTAGACGCGGAGAAAATCGTCATGGTAGATGAAATATTTAATAAATTAGCCGTGCTTAATGAGGAAGAATAAAAATAGCAAAAATAAATATATTTTATATTTAAATGCATCTAAAGACAAAGAATTAGATGTTTTTTTAATTTCAGGCAATAAGATAATTGATAAAATCATACAGGCAGGGGATTATAAGGTTTCAGAATATCTTTTAAAATTAATTGAACAAATTTTAAGGAATAATAAAATTAAACTTACTGATTTGAAAGCAATAATGACCATAACTGGTCCGGGCCCTTTTACTTCTTTAAGAATCGCAGTTGCAGCAGCCAATACTCTGGCTTATGGACTAGAAATACCAGTTGTGGGTATTACTAACAAACAAGGATTGACAAACAATGAAAAATTGGTTAAGTTGGGCTTAAGCAAACTATCAACTGCAAAAGTTGGTAAATATATCAGTCCTTTTTATAATAGGCCTCCAAACATCACCATTTCCAAAAAATAAAGGAGGGGATCCATGAGGGTGTTTAATTTTGTCCCAGGATAAGGAAAAGGGAAGAAAAATAGAAATAGAACTTCAAAAGGCACTCGGCCAGATCGGAAAAATACATTTTCAGCAAATAGATCCTGAAGATGCTCATGAGGAAGGTGATTATGTTTCTATTTTTCCGGACAAAGGAGAAAGAAGGAGAATTGAGAGGATAATCAAGAACGGAAAATTATCCATGAAAGTCGTTGTCGCAAAAAGAGCCAACAGAGCTCACGTTGATATGGACACTATATTTTCCACATAGATGATTTCAGCAAAAGCAAAACCGTCTGAATAAGGCGGTTTTTTGTTTGGGTAAAATATTAGGAATGGTAATTAGGAACCCGATTCCCTATAGGGAATCGGGTTCCGAGCTACATAGGGAGGGAATCCACAAAGGACAATAATTAGCGGTTTTAGTTATACACAATGTCCCCAAATCCTTTAATTTAAAGGAAAATATGCTTGTGTATAAAGTGGTTGACGAGAATGCTTGCGTGGGGTATAATGGATACAGAGGGGGCAAAGTGGATAAAAATGGGGATAACCAGGCAGAACTGTGGATAACTCAAAATAGACCATTTTACCCAAAATCTATGCCGCGAAGCGGCATCCCGCTGCAGCGGGACAATTTTAATCTGTAATCTGCAATCTGTAATCTTAAATCTGAAATCTTACTAATATGTTCATCGGCGAATATCAACACAATTTAGATGAAAAAGGACGGCTGGCAGTACCAGCTAAATTTCGTGCGAAATTAGGCAAGGGTGCAGTAGTTACCAAAGGTTTAGATGATTGTTTATTTTTATACACCATGGAGGAATGGAAAAAATTAGCTCCTAAATTAGCAGCCATGCCCATCAGTAAAGCCAATACCCGCGCCTTTGCCCGTCTAATGCTGGCAGGGGCTATGGATGTGCAAGTTGATAAGCAGGGAAGAATTAATTTGCCAGAATATTTAATCCAATTTTGCCATTTGAAAAAGAAAGCCATTATTGCCGGCTTATACAATCGTTTGGAAATCTGGGATGAAGATAATTGGAATAAATATAAAAAGGGCACTGAAAAACAAAGCGTTGATATTGCTGAGGCCTTGCAGGGACTGGAAGTATAAATTTGAAATTTTTGATTAATAATATAATTAATTAAAAATCAAGAAAGAAAAAAGAAAAATGAAAAAAAGCTTGTTATCATTCTTATTTCTAGGTCAAATCAAAAGTACCTTACAAAAGAATAAAATGGTCAACAAGTAGGGTTTTATCCAGGCGAGAAATGGGCTTATGCTTATACCTATTTCTCGCCTGTAAAAACTTTAAATGGACTATTTGGTTGAATTCATTAACAATTCAAAAAAGGAGGAAAGGATTATGGCAAAGGCGATTATCATGTCAGGCGGACAAAGGTTTGAGGCAGAAACAGGGGATGTGCCACTGGATTTGTGGCCAATTATCAACAGGCGAGATCACAAAGTACCGAAAAAAAAGAAAGTGATTCAGATAAAAAGAGAGAGGATAGGCGTCAGGACCGGTTTAACGGTAGGAGCTTGTTAAGGGAAAGGAGTAAATCATGGAAACAGAATCTTTTCCAACAGAAAGCAGCGAGATCGAATTTCTCTCGCCGGCAGAGATTCCCAAACCCAAAGACCCTTGCAGAAGAAGCAGGGCGATCAGGGGATTTAGTGATTTTCTCCTTGGACTTTTCGGCAGCCCAAATCTCCAAAGGGACGATCAGGGGAATTTCATTTTACGGCCGGTTTAAAAGCCAGGCCATGATCAAAAGGGGGTAAAAATATCCCCTTTCCAAATTGACAATTTATTAAAATAAAAACAAAAGTAAATCAAGACTAATTTGAGGCAATGAATTTTAAACACACTCCGGTTTTATCAGCGGAAGTTATAACTTATCTCAATCCCCAGCCCAATAAGAATTTTATTGACTGTACTCTGGGCGGCGGGGGACATGCCGCGGAAATTTTAAAGCTTACTGGCCCCAAGGGCAAGCTTTTGGGCATTGATTTGGACCCCAAAGCAATCAAAGCCAGCCAGGAAAATCTAAAAAAATATAAAGAAAGAATAATTCTAGTCAATGATAATTATAAAAATTTAAAAAATATTTGCTATGACTCAGGATTTAATCAAATTGACGGTATTTTACTTGATCTTGGCCTATCTTCTTTTGAACTGCAAGATCAGGAAAGAGGTTTCTCTTTTAAAGGTTCATCTTGCTTAGATATGCGTTTTGGGGATGGGCATAAAACCGCTGCCCAAATCATTAATAATTACAGGGAAGAAGATTTAGCCAGAATATTCAAAAATTACGGAGAAGAAAAATTTGCCAGGCAAATAGCCAGGGAAATAGTAAAAGAGCGTAAGATGCAGAGAATTATTACTACTGATCAGCTGGTGAACGTGATTGAAAGAGTTTATAGAAATAAAATAAAGCCCAAAAGAATCCATTTTGCCACCAAAGTTTTTCAGGCCTTGAGGATTGAAGTCAATGATGAGATCAATAATCTCAGAACAATATTGCCAGTAGCTTTAGATAGTTTGAAAAAGGGAGGCAGAATAGTGGTCATATCATTCCATTCATTGGAAGACAGGATTGTGAAGAATTTTTTCAGGGATGAAGCCAAAACCTGCATCTGCCCGCCCAAAATTCCCGTCTGCCAGTGTAATCATCAGCCGAGTTTAAAAATTTTAACAAAAAAACCAATTTCTCCCGGTCTTAGCGAAATCAGGATAAATCCCCGGAGCAGAAGCGCTAAACTGCGGGCAGCTATAAAAATTATTTAATTATTCATATGTCAAATTTGGATACCCAATGGTCAAATTTTAAGCAAAGATTATTTGCGGAAGATAATGGGCAGAATTATCAAAATAAAAACAAAAATAAGGTGATAATTTTGTCTGTTTTGATTTTTATCTGCGGCATTTATTATCTTTGCCAAATAAATAATATGGCGACCAAGGGCTACCAGATTAATGAATTGGAAAACCAGACAGCAGAATTAAAGCAAGAAAATAAGCGTTTGCAGGTTGAAATCACTGAATTGCGCTCCATTACCAGGCTGACCGAAAAAGTTGAAGAATTGAAAATGGTTGAGGTCTCCAGAATTGAATATATTAAGGCGAATGGCGCTACTGTTGCTTTAAATAGATAATATATTTAGATATTAAAAACACCCTAAATTTAAGTTTAGGGTGTTTTTTTTTACTCCTTTTTGAATTGAATGGCCTGAAAATGGCCATATAAACTCAAAACTCCCAGGATAATGCAGACAATCAAAAGCGGAAATGACAGATGGAGTAAGGTCAGTTTGTCAGGTAAAAAAGCGTATTTACCATGGATCCAGATTGAGGTTTGGGGATCAAACAGCAAAAGTGCAGAAATGACAATTACCTGTAAGACCATTTTGATTTTACCCCATTTATTGGCTCCGGTTCTGCTGACTTCTACTTCATGGATAATTTCAGGCAGGCCCATATCATTGGATAGAAGATGTTTTTGGTCCAGCCAGGGCATGATATCTTTGATGAAAAATTTGCCCAGGGCTACTCCAAAAAGCAAAAGGTCAATCAGGATAATTGCCAAAATCATGCCATAATAATCATTGGTTTTGATGTAAAACAGAAATCCCAGGAAAACCATGGCATTGAGAAATTTATCCGCCGTGGGATCAATTATAGCGCCGAATTTTGTCTCTTGATTCCTGATTCTGGCCATTGACCCGTCCAAACCATCGAGTAAAGCCGCAAAAATGAAAAAAGCGCCTGTGGTCTTGTATAATTGCAGATACATCAGTAAAATGATAGGTAAAGCCAGAAAGATGCGCAGCATGGACAGATGATTAGGCGTTATGTTCTCGGGGATTAGTTTAATCACCGGCCAAAAGAGCCAATCATGTTTTTTGGGTTTAATAGGAATGATTGTATTATCCATTTTTCCCTCCTTTTCAAAGAACTAATGAATAGTTGTAAAATAGCAGGTTTATTAATTTTTGTAAATATCATGTATAAAAGTATAAAAAAATCAAAAAAGTCATCTGCCCGTCTGGGGCAATTAATAACTGCCCATGGTTTAGTTCAAACGCCTTTTTTTATGCCCATAGCCACCAAAGGTGCTGTAAAAAATCTTTCTACTGCTGAATTGGAAGATTTAAATGCTGAAATTATTTTGGCAAATACTTACCATCTATATTTACAGCCGGGTGAGAAAATAATAAAAAAGCACGGGGGCCTTCATAAGTTTATGAATTGGGCAAAGCCAATTTTAACTGATTCTGGCGGCTATCAGGTTTTTTCTCTGGCTAAAATGAGGAAAATCAGGCCCGAAGGCGTGGAATTCCAGTCTCATTTGGATGGCTCTAAACACTTTTTAACTCCGGAAAAATCTATCCAGATTCAACAGGATTTGGGGGTTGATATTATGATGGCCTTGGACATTTGTCCTCCGGGCGATGCTCATAAAAAGGAGATTAAAGAGGCAGTAGAAATTACTTATCAATGGGCAAAAAGGTGCAAAATCCAGTGGTTAAAGAAAAAAAATATGCAGCAATTATTTGGCATTATCCAGGGCGGAATTCATAAGGATTTGCGCGATTTGAGTTTAAAGCAGATTGCGAGTTTGGATTTTTCCGGCTATGCTTTGGGCGGTTTGGCAGTAGGTGAAAAACGCGAAGAAATGTATAAGATTTTAAAATATATTACTCCCAGGATGCCTGAAAACAAACCCAGGTATCTGATGGGGCTGGGACGTCCGGAAGAACTTGTTTTTGCCATTAAGGAGGGAATTGATATGTTTGATTGCGTTATCCCGACTCGCGAAGCCCGTCACGGACGATTGTATCAATTTTGTACGCAGAAAGAAAAAGGCGCTCTTAAACTTTTTGGCAGCCTGGCTTATAAAACTTTTACCTTAACAAATGAGCGCTTTAAAGCGGATTTTAAGCCCATAAATCCTAATTC
>Ga0154627_113_pt1 | contig 9641 bp, 10 predicted proteins | sample Rifle2008BG13ft_FD_116056 | JGI IMG/M metagenome (GOLD analysis project Ga0154627, IMG submission 116056) | Candidatus Buchananbacteria bacterium RBG_13_39_9
ATAAAATACCTGCATTATCGCCGGCCCGGCCTTCGTCCAATGATTTATTAAACATTTCTATGCCGGTAACTACTGTTTTTGATGTTGGTTTAATACCGACAATTTCTACCTCATCATTTACTTTGGCAATGCCTCTTTCGATTCTGCCGGTGACAACTGTGCCTCGGCCTTCAATTGAAAAAATATCTTCGACAGGCATTAAAAATGGTTTTTCAGTATCTCTGACCGGTTCGGGAATATAATTATCTAAGGCATCTAATAATTCCTGAATGCATTTTGCATCATCGCTTGTTGGATTTTCTAAAGCCTTTAAAGCAGAACCTCTGATGACCGGGATTTGATCCCCTGGATATTCATATTTCTTTAAAAGTTCTCTTACTTCTTCTTCAACCAAATTAATCAATTCGGGATCGGAAACCTGATCAACTTTATTTAAAAATACAACAATTGAAGGTACGCCGACCTGTCTGGCTAAAATAATATGCTCACGGGTTTGAGGCATTGGGCCATCAGTAGCCGCAACTACTAAAATCGAACCGTCCATCTGCGCTGCGCCAGTAATCATGTTTTTGATGTAATCAGCATGACCCGGGCAATCAACGTGGGCGTAATGTCTTTTGTCTGTTTCATACTCAACATGAGCAGTAGCAATAGTAATGCCGCGTTCCTTTTCTTCGGGAGCATTGTCAATTTGATCAACGCTCTTTTTCTGAGCCTTGCCACCTTTGGCAATAATATAATTTAAAATTGCTGCGGTTAATGTGGTTTTACCATGGTCAACATGGCCGATTGTACCCACATTAACATGTGGCTTGGTGCGTTCAAATTTTTCTGCCATTTTTTTAGTTCCTTGGAGACGGCCTCTACCGGAATAATAGGCAGAGTTTTATCCAACCGTTCCACTAAATTTAGTTATTAATTAAAATTATTTGCATATCTAATTATACCATTATTCTGGAATTTGGCAAGTGCTTTTATTCTTCATCCTCAGCTGGCTCAAAATAGTATCTGTCTTCCTCTTCTTTTTCTATATCCTCCGAAGCTTCAGCGAAGGAGGATTCTTTTTCTGCTGGGGGCAAATCCTGCCATGATTGGTCAATTATTTTATCTTCCTGGGAAACTTTCCAAAGGGCAATGTCTTTATTTATCTTATTTAACAGTTCTTCTTCCGAAAGATTTTTCAATTGATTATTTTTAAATATATAATTTTCATAATCATCTAAAGACAAAATTATAAAAATTTCCCCGGTTTCATTCTCAAAAATATATTTATCTCCTGTTTTTTTTATCAAATCTAAAATTCGCTTAAAGTTTTTCATAGAATAAAAAAAGTTTTAAATTGCTCTAAAACCAATTTTAGCTTAACTAAAATTGTAAAATCTGTCAAGAGAATTCGGCCGCCACGTCGTTTTGCAAACGACGTGGCGACCTTTTTGATACGCCCTCTTAATTGATAAAAAGAGCGGTCCCTCCTTGCTGACGGTGAAGAGCTTCAAGAAAAGGCACAAAGCCCATTCCCACCCCTTCAGCCAGCTCTGTGGGCAAAGTTTCTCTGATCACTTTCTGGTGTCCCCAGCGTTCTGCTCGATAGCTGCGCCAATCAGTGGCCCCGCAATAAACGTCCACTGTTACCAGCAGTTTCAGCATATAGCTAAACTTGGACTGTTTTATCCAATGCTGATATCTGCTGACATTGCCGTTTTGCGGGTAGTGTTTGTTGGGAAAATGATGCAACAGGGACAAGGCAATCACTTTGGGGTCAACGTTGAAAAACTCGCCCAGATTGAAAAACAATCTGGCATGATATTCCAACATCAACCTTTGTTCTGAACTGAATGCCCCCTGGGTATTCCAGTATTCAACCGGATAGCCCATCCTGCAGATGTCATGATAAGATGCGCCCCAAATCAAGTGCATTTTATCCCTTTTAGTCAGAGTGAAATGATTCAGCTGATGAAATTCGGGATGCCCAAAATCATCCATCTGACAGGGATCTTGCTTGGCCAGCATTTTAAACATTTCCATCATGATTTGCCGCATCCTTAGCAAATGCCTGTAAGTTTCCTCGTGGTAACTTTTCAGGCATTCTTCCATTACCAGCCACAAACAATCTTCCCAGTTTATCACTAATGGCTCGCCTTGAATCAGTTTTTTAGCAGCTTCAATGACAAAATCAGAATGCCGTAAATTCTCTGCTAAATAACCGATATGCTCATTGGTGCCAGTGGGAGCCAAGCCACTAGCCACCGTCCAGATAAGGTTTTTGGTTTCTGGGGCAAATGCCTCAAAATTTCTTGCCACCTGATTTTTCAAAATCACCCGGTCTGACACCATCTGACATCACCTCCTTTTCCCTTTTTTCATAAGCTTGATTTTTCCCTCCCCTTTTCCCTGATATCTATAAAACTTAAAATCACTTAAAACATTTTTAAACAAACAAAAAACCCCGCTTAGGACACTGAATTAAATATCCATCCCAAAAAATTGGGAGTCAAAACTTAACTCAGTAATCAAGTAGGGTTCGTAATCCTATTGTATTATACTTAAGCACTGAGCGTCAAACGATTTTTAGCTAATTATAAACAAAATTTCAACATCTTTATACACATAGTTTTACACAGGGTTATCTACATAGTTATCCAAAAGTTTATGCACTTGTTATACACAATATTGTCTAAAATATTTAAATCAAAGCGCCCCCGCATCGCGGGGGGCGCTTCAATATATTGATATTAATTTAATAGTTCAGTCCTATTTCTTTTTCCCTTCAATAATCTTTTGCGCAACATTAGAGGGGGTTTCCGCATAATGTGAAAACTCCATGGTATAATTAGCCCTGCCCTGAGTTAAAGATCTTAAAGTAGTGGCATAACCAAACATTTCAGATAAAGGCACTAGTCCATCAACTACTTTCATTTTAGCTTTTTCAGTCATTTGAGTAATTTGAGCGCGCTTGGAATTTAAATCGCCAATAACATCACCCATAAATTGTTCTGGGGTTAAAACCTGAATTTTCATAATTGGTTCCAAAATAACTGGCTGGGCTTTTCTGGCTGCTTCTTGAAAAGCCATTGAACCGGCAATTTTAAAGGCGATTTCTGAGGAATCAACTTCATGATAAGAACCGTCATAAACAGCGACTTTAACATCAACGACCGGATAACCTGCTAAAATTCCTTTGGTCAAAGCTTCTTTAACGCCTTTTTCTATAGCGGGAATAAATTCCCTGGGAATAATGCCGCCTTTAATTTCATCAGCAAATTCAAAACCAGCACCACGGTCCCGATTTTCAACTCTTAGCCAGCAATGACCATATTGGCCGCGACCGCCTGACTGCTTAATATATTTGCCCTCAGCCTCAGCATTGCTTTTGATGGTTTCTTTGTAAGCTACCTGGGGCGCGCCGACATTGGCTTCGACTTTAAATTCTCTTTTCATGCGGTCAACAATAATTTCCAGATGCAATTCGCCCATGCCCGCTATAATTGTCTGCAATGTTTCCTCGTCCGTATGGATTTTAAATGTCGGATCTTCTTCAGCTAATTTTTGCATGGCCATGCCCATTTTTTCCTGGTCAACTTTGGTTTTCGGTTCAATTGCCACGGAAATAACCGGCTCTGGAAAAATAATCTCTTCCAAAATAATAGGGTGTTTTTCATCGCATAAAGTATTGCCAGTAACTGTATTTTTCAAGCCAATAGCAGCTGCAATTTCTCCGGAATAAACCTCTTCAACATCTTCGCGGGAATTGGCATGCAAGCGGACAATACGCCCGATTCTTTCCTTATTGCCGGTCTTGGTATTTAAAACATAAGAACCTGCTTTTAAAGTTCCTGAATAAACACGGAAAAAGACCAGTTTGCCTATAAAAGGATCAGTTGCTAATTTAAATGCTAAAGCCGCAAACGGTTCCTCATCAGACGCTTTTCTAATTTCTTCTGCCTCAGTATCCGGATTTTTGCCTTTAACCGGCGGTATATCCAAAGGATTGGGCAAAAATGAAACCACTGCGTCAAGCATCATTTGCACACCGATATTTTTTAAAGCTGAACCGCATAAGACCGGATGAAAATCATTGGAAATTGTGGCATTTCTCATTACCTGATGAACCTGATTTATATCCAATTCTTCGCCTGCTAAATATTTATTCATTAAATCTTCATCATTTTCCGCTACTTTTTCCAGTAAAATTTTGCGATATTTCTCCACCTTTTCCTTCATATCCTCTGGGATAGGTATCTCTATAACATTTTGTCCGTATTCACCTTCGAATTTATAGGCCTTGCGATCTAATAAATCAACCAAACCGCAAAAAGTCTCTTCAGCACCGATGGGTAATTGCACAGCAGCAGCATGCGTAGATAAACGCTCAGCTATTGAATCCAAGCTCATATAAAAATCAGCCCCTAATTTATCCATTTTATTAATAAAAGCTAATCTGGGCACATCATATTTAGCAGCTTGATGCCAAACCGTCTCTGATTGAGGTTCAACGCCTTGGGAACCGTCAAAAACTGCGACTGCGCCGTCCAAAACACGCAATGATCTTTCCACTTCCACTGTAAAATCAACATGGCCCGGGGTATCAATTATGTTAATCCGATAATCTTTCCAAAAACAGGTAGTGGCAGCGGCAGTAATAGTAATGCCTCTTTCTTTTTCCTGTTCCATCCAGTCCATTTCTGCTTCACCTTCGTGGACTTCTCCGATTTTATGTTTTTTGCCTGTATAAAATAAAACCCGCTCGGTCATGGTAGTTTTACCAGCGTCAATATGGGCCATAATGCCGATATTTCTGGTTTTTTCTAAAGAATACTCACGGGGCATAGATATAAATAAGTTATCCGCCGAAGGCGGATCCGCCTCTGGCGGAAAAGTTTAAAGTTTTGGAAGCAAATGCAAAACCAAATTTAATAACGGGCAAAATGGGCAAAGGCGCGGTTGGCTTCAGCCATTTTGTGGGTATCGACTTTTTTCTTAAAAGCCTCGCCCTGGCTATTGGCTGCATCAATAATTTCTAAAGCTAATTTTTCAGACATGGCCTTGCCTTTTCTTTTCTGAGCCGCGTTAATAATCCAGCGGCAGGCCAAATTAAACCTTCTTTCGGTTTTAACCGGGAAAGGGATCTGATAATTTGCGCCACCGATTCTTCTACCCTTAACTTCTAATGAAGGTCCGACATTCTTAATCGCATTATCAAAAATTTCCAAAGCGTCTTGCTTGGTTTTGTCAGAAATAATATCAAAACACTGATAAACAATATTTTGCGAGGTGGATTTTTTGCCGCGACGCATAATATAGTTTATAAATTTGCTGACTTGACTGTTATTAAATTTTGGATCTGGATAACTTTCCCTTTTGGGAGCTTTTTTACCTCTCATATAATTAGTTGAAAATTTAAAAGTATAAAGTTATGCCGCGAAGCGGCATCCCGTCTTGGCGGGATAAAGTTTTTAATTAATTATCTTCCTTAATTTATCCTTTAGCATTTAGCCCTATTTTTTAGGTCGTTTTTGACCATATAATGACCTACTCCGGCGTCTGTTTTCCACGCCCTGAGTGTCATAACGGCCTCTGATTATGTGATAACGGACGCCCGGCAAATCTTTAACCCTGCCGCCGCGCAGCATTACAATTGAATGTTCCTGCAAATTATGGCCTTCTCCGGGGATATAAGCAGTAACTTCCATGCCGTTAGAAAGGCGCACCCTGGCAATTTTACGCAACGCAGAATTCGGCTTTTTGGGAGTCATTGTGGTCACTTTCAAGCAGACTCCTCTTTTATAAGGGCTGCCGCTGTCCAAAAAAGTCCTTTTTCTTCTCAAAGTATTAAAAACACTCTGCAAAGCCGGTGTTTTTGACTTTTTGCCTGTAGTTTTTCTTCTTTTTTTAATTAATTGATTAATTGTTGGCATAACTAAAAAAATTAAGAGCTAAAGCTGTTTCTTTAGCCACCATCATTGGTTTAAATTATAAAATTAGCCCAAAAAGCTAATTGTAATCACATTTTATATTTAATTGCTAAAAAAGTCAAGATATTTAAATAAATCTGTTGATTAAGGTAAAAAGAAAATTAAATAGCAAATTTAATAAATTGGAACCTAAAATTAAAAAGGCAATCAAGATTATAAAACCATTACTTTCAAGAAATAATTTGATATTATCATATCTGGAAGGAAGAAGGGCGAATAAAACCTTAGAACCATCCAAGGGCGGGATAGGAATCAAATTAAAAACCATTAAAACCATATTTACCATTATCAAAATAAATAAAAAAGTCAGCAATAAATTGCCAGGGCCCAAATTGGCGTAATGGTTTAATAAATTAAGAATAATGATGCAAAAAACTGCAAAAATAAAATTAGCCAAGGGACCGGAAAAGGAGACGATTGCCGGACCCCATTTGGGATCCTTTAAATTATAATAATTAACCGGAACTGGTTTGGCCCAGCCAAAAACAATGCCTGCATTGCTCCAAATTAAAAATAAAGGCAATAAAATTGTTCCAAATAAATCAATATGAGCCAAAGGATTTAAAGTTAAACGGCCATAATGCTGAGCTGTTTTATCCCCCAAATAATAGGCGGAAAGGGCATGGGAAAACTCATGGACAGTCAGCGCCAGAAAAAAAGCCAGGAAATTTATTACCAGTAGAATGGTATCGAAATTCATAAAAGCTTGATAAATTTAATAAAAAATGCTATTATTCTAAATAGCCGGAAAAAACGATAGACAAATGCTAATACACTAAATTATATCAATATGGCAAAAATTTGTGAAATCTGCGGCCGCGGACCTTTAAGTAGCGCAACGCGCAGCCATTCCAATATCAAGACCCTGAAGCGGAAATTTGTAAATTTGCAAACAAAAAAAATAAATGGCAAAAAAACAAAAATCTGCACCAGTTGTTTAAAAACAAAATATAAATCGACTAAATAATCTGTTTATTATTAATTTGTAAACTAAATTTTATGACCGAAGCTTATTGCGTTAAATGTAAAGCTAAAAAGGAAATGAAAGATGCTAAGGAAATTAAAATGAAAAATGGCAGACCAGCAATGACCGGATCCTGCCCAGCTTGTGGCACCAAAATGTTCAAAATTGGCGCTGCCAAATAATTTACTTTCTATTAGATCGCTAAAAACTGCTTATCTTTATGGGCAGTTTTTTGTTAGGGAAAGAATTGATTTTTACTTATTTTTAAAGTAATATAAAAATATCACGATTAACGATAAAATAACGGGCTATAGCGCAGTTGGCTATCGCGCATGCATGGCCCGCCGCCGTTCCTCGCTTATGCTCGGAACTATGGCGGGTAAAGGTGCATTTTATTATAAGTACACTTTAAGAATTTTTAGTCGGGGTGTAGCGCAGTTGGCTAGCGCGCATGCATGGGGTGCATGAGGTCGCAGGTTCAAGTCCTGTCACCCCGACTAAAAATTTTTCGGGTGCATGCTTGCCCGCCGAAATCCCGCATCGCGGGATGAAGGCGGGAGGTCGTGGGTTCAAGTCCCACTATCCCGAAAAATACAATCGTTGGGTTTCCGCCAGAGGCGGGGCAAATTCTCTCACCCCGAATAATTAAATTTTAACCTGCCTGCCGGTGGGGAGAACAGGCAGGATTCTAACTTTTTAATTTTAAATTATTAGTTATGACCACTCAAAAATTGATTCTAATTATCCTGGCAGTTATTATACTTACTGCCGGAGCAACAATAGCGATTATAAGGTTCACTACGGGGGAAGACACCTGGCTCTGCCAAAACGACCAGTGGATTAAGCATGGCAATCCCAGTTCGCCTATGCCAACCTCGCCTTGCGGTTTTGATGCTTACCAACCATCGGAAAATTCAAATCTAAATCAAACATTGCCAGCAAGCGAAAATCCCAATGTTAAAGCTGACTTTCCCAAACCAAATGACGAATTAGCCAGCCCGGCTCAAATTACTGGCTCCGCCCGCTACTGGTATTTTGAAGCCAGTTTCCCGGTTAAACTCCTTGATGAAAACGGCAAAGAAATTGCGGCCGTACCAGCCCAAGCCCAGGGCGACTGGATGACTGATCAATTTGTTCCCTTTAAAGCCGACTTGGAATTTATAGTTGATAAAGATCAAAATGGCACTTTAATCTTAATGAATGATAATCCTTCCGGCCTGCCTGAAAATGAACAAAAAATTGAAATTCCAGTCAAACTTAAAGCCACTGAAACCTTAGTCGTCAAAGTTTTCTTTGGCAATGAAAAGAAAAATCCCGGAGCCATGGATTGCTCTTTGGTTTATCCGGTTGAACGTAAAATCGCCAAAACCCAAACCATAGCTTTAGCTTCTTTAAACGAACTGATTAAGGGCCCGACAGAAGAGGAAAAAAATCAGGGTTATTATTCCAACATTAATACCTGGACGACTGTTAATAAAGTTACCATTAAAGACAGCGCTGCCTATGCTGATTTTGCCAATAGTTTGGAAGACCAGGTTGGCGGCTCTTGCCGCGTCGCTGCCATTGCCAGCCAAATCAGGGAAACGCTAAAGCAATTCCCGACGGTTAAAAATGTGGTAATCTCTATTAACGGGCGCACAGAGGACATCTTGCAACCGTAAATTAACTTAACAACTAGACTACTTTACTACTAAACAACATGGAGAAATTCCGATTCTTAAAATGGCCAGTATACAAAGATTCCCAAAAATTATTTGGACTGATTTTAAAAATATACGAAACTTTTCCAAATCATATTAAATACAGCATCGGGCAACAACTTGTCAGAGCAGCTTTTTCAATTATTTTAAATATTGCCGAAGGCAGCGGAAGGAAAACCGATAAGGAATTAAATCGCTTTTTTGATATTGCTCTTGGTTCCTGCTATGAATTGCTAGCCTGTATCGATACCTTGAATAGCCAGGGATTGATTATTGTTGCTGACTACAAAAAAGTCTACGACTCCTTGGATAATATTACTAATCAACTTGGTGGCTTTAAAAAATCGATCTAACTTAACTACTAAACAACTTTACTACTTAACAACCAAGATACTTAACAACCAAACTACTTTACAACTAAACAACATTGTTTTCCCCAAAAGTTGTCTAGTTGTAAGGTTGTAAAGTTGTATAGTAAAACTTATTCTTAATCCCCAATTAACCCAACCCCTATGGTCGAGACCAACCAAATCTATAAATGCTCTGTCTGCGGCAATATTATTGAAGTCGTCAATGTAGGCGGCGGACAATTAGTTTGCTGCGGCCAAAACATGGAACTTTTGGAACCCAAATCTAAAGATGCCGAAGGTAAAGAAAAACATGTGCCAGTGATTGAAAAAACAAAAACCGGCTTTAAAATCAAAGTCGGTTCAGTTCCCCATCCCATGCTGGCTGAACACTATATCCAATGGATTGAAATTTTGGCAGACGGCGTAAGTTACAAAACCTTTTTACAGCCGGGTATGGCGCCGGAAGCGGAATTTTGCGTCAAGGCTGAAAAAATTACTGCAAGAATTTACTGCAATATCCACGGTTTGTGGCAGAATGAAAGCTAAAATATAAATAAAAAACTCGGCCGACCCGGAATTGAAACTTTAGTTTATACGACTGAAACTCTAAAGAGTGAAATCCATGCTGGCCGATTTTTTATTCCAACGAAAAAGA